>Ga0194132_10000743_pt1 | contig 66132 bp, 65 predicted proteins | sample TA2KigOf80mmetaG_FD_148612 | JGI IMG/M metagenome (GOLD analysis project Ga0194132, IMG submission 148612) | Freshwater microbial communities from Lake Tanganyika, Tanzania - TA2015054 Kigoma Offshore 80m | ecosystem: Environmental > Aquatic > Freshwater > Lake | place: Tanzania: Lake...
CGCTTTGCCCCAGAAAGATCTCGTTTGCGTAGGCGTTCAGCAGGTCTTCTTTAGAGAAACGTGCTTCGAGCACGATGGCCATCGCCACTTCATGCAACTTGCGTTTGATGGTGCGACTGTTGTCGAGGAAATAGCTCTTCACGAGCTGCTGGGTGAGTGTGCTGCCACCTTGGCGCACCTCACCTGCGGTGACGTTGACCCAGAAGGCGCGGATAATACCCGGCAGGTCGAAGCCAATGTGGGAGTCGAAGGTCTTATCCTCCACTGCCTTCAGACCTTCCTTGAGCAGTGGTGGTACGTCTTCAGGCTTGAGCACCACGCGATCTTCACCGTGGGAAGGAAAAAAACTGCCGATGAGCGGCGGATCCAGCTGCACCAGCGGTACGGCGTGGCCGGAACCGGTGGTGATGTCGATGATGCCGTGATCACGGAACTGGACCTCGATCCGCTCCGATGCGCGCAGATGGTCATCGAAGCGGAACTCACGTAGGAACACCGAAACGGTGTCGTCGTTTTCAGTGAATGATCCCGGGTGGCGTGGTCGTGAGGCCCGGGTGTAACCGCTGCGTTCGAGTTCGGCGAGGAAGTCTCTCTGGGTCAGCGGGCTGCCTGCATAGAGTTCAACCGGAGCGGCGTAGACCTGAGCAGGCAAGGACCAGCGCCGCCCCTCAAAGACATCGGTCATCGTGCGATCGAGGTACCAGAGATAACCGAGTGCCGGTGCGATCAGTGCGAGACCGACGACCGTGCAGAACCAGAACACCCTGCGCAGCCAGCTGCGTGGCGCAGGTGCACGTGGTGATTCTTCGCGATATCGATCGGCGTTACGTCGGGGCGGCATCGTGGTTCACCCGTGGCAGCCGCTGGCAAAGGGCGCCGTCACAGGTTATCAAAACCGGTTATCAGGCCGGGCCGGTCTGTTGCGCCGAGGTTACGCCAAACCAGGCACCGATACGGCGCAGGACGGCACGGATGCCTCGGATCAGTTTCGGCAGGAGAAGGCATGCGATGAGGATGAACAGCAGGAACAACCCCAAGAATACCACGGGGTATTGAAATATCGCCCAGAGACCGCCGAGCACCATGGCATCTTCAGTGAAGGACGCCGCCCAGTTGGAGAATGGTTCCGGGGACGTGTTGATCAGAGCTCGCGAACCCGCCTTGGTGGCGTGGGTAGCTACGGTTATGGTGCCGCCGATGATGCCTGTGGCGACCATCAATGCAGGATCGACTTCACCCACTGCACTGGCGGCCAGTACAGCCCCGGCCGGAATGCGAATGAAGGTATGCAGGGCGTCCCAGAAAATGTCCACGCTAGGAATCTTGTCCATGAAAAACTGGACAACAAACATCAGCAGCGAGGCGCCGATGAACACTGGACCCTGGACGACTTCGAGTGTGGACGGCAGGTTGACGTAGCCAAAACTTCCGGCCAGCCCGAGTGTACCCAGTACCGCATAGACGTTGATTCCACTTGCCCAGGCCACACCGGCCGAGAGGGCAAGCGTTTGCAGGAGATCCTGTACTCCCACTCAATGCTCCGTTTGTCGCGGCAATGCAGTCGTTTCTGTGGTTGCCCGAATCCGTTCCCGCGCTGAAGGTCCTGCGGTCGCCATGAACATCGCCTGAAGGCTCTGTTGTAGCCAGATGTGTAGCCGGATGTGGTCGGCGAAAACCGGGAGACATTGTAAGGGCCGCGCCGTACACTGCGCGCTGCCTAAGGGGTGGCCTTCACGGCCTGAGACGCGCAAGCGGACTCTTTGAACCTGATCCGGATGATACCGGCGTAGGGATAGGTGACGAGAGTCGACTCCTTGGGCCCCACACCACCGGAGTCGATACATGAAGTTCGCCCGACCCATCGCAGCGCTCGCACTCGTTCAGCTCACTTGGGCTGCATCAATATTCGCTTCCACATCTGCGGACACCGCCGCTCCTATTGAAGAAATCATCATCCGTGCCGAGCTGCGGGATACCGGGCTCATGGATCTTGGCGCCAGCGTGTCGGTGCAAAGGCCGGATGCTCGCCGGGATGTGGTCGATCACCTGGAAGAAATGCTCGGGCGCATTGCCAACGTCAACTATGCCAGTGGCTCTTCCCGTGCCCGCTATCTGCAGATCCGTGGCATTGGCGACACCAGCCAGTTTGCCGAACCCCTCAACGCATCCGTCGGGGTCATCGTCGATGGTGCCGATCTCTCGGGCATAGGCAGTGCAGCCACCACGTTCGATATCGATCAGGTCGAAGTGTTGCGCGGGCCGCAGGGCACGTTGTACGGGGCGAATGCGCTGGCCGGCCTAATCAACGTGGTCAGCGCAGCGCCAACCGCAGAATGGTACAGCCGGGTAAACCTCGATGTGGGAAATGAAGGCGCGTGGGGCGTCGGTGGGGTTCTGTCCGGGCCGCTCTCGGATGCCTCAGGTATTCGGCTCGCGGTGCATCGTCATGGTGATGACGGCTATATGCGCAATGATTTCCTTGGGCGCGACGACACCAATCGCCGCGAAGAAACCACGGCGCGCGGCCGGTTGCAGTGGGTCGGGGAAGAAACCACGCTCGATCTTATCGGCACCTTCGCCGACGTGGACAACCGCTACGATGCGTTTTCTCTCGACAATGACCGTCGCACGTTGTCGGACCAACCGGGCGAGGATACCCAGGAGTCGGTAGCGGGCAGTGCCCGCCTGCTGCACACCTTCGATGACGGGCTGGATGTTGAGGCAGTAATCGCCCATGTGTCGTCCCAGATCGACTATGGCTACGACGAAGACTGGACTTTCGTCGGCTTTCACCCCGACGGGTACTCATCAAGAGATCATTACGCCCGCGACTGGGAGACGACGAGTTTTGATTTGCGTTTTCTCTCCAGAGCAGCCGATGCCCGCGTCGACTGGGTCTTCGGGCTCTACGGTTTGTCGCAGGAAGTCGAACTGATCCGCACCTATACCTTCCTACCCGGTCCTTACATCAGCACCTATTCAGTCGATCGATATGCGGCTTATGGTGAGCTGGCTTTTGATCTGGGCGAGCGGTGGCGACTGGTCGCGGGACTGCGGGGTGAGAGCCACAACTCGGAGTTTGCGGATTCCGAAGATGTCGGCTTCTCGCCCGGCGATGTGATGCTGGGCGGTCGGATGGTGCTCGAATACCGGACAGAGAGTGCACTGATCTATGCGGGCATCAACCGGGGTTACAAGGCCGGTGGATTCAACACTTCGGGTACGTTGGATGCAGACCTTCGGAGATTCCAGCCCGAGGTGTTGTGGAACTATGAGGCGGGCATCAAGGGCGATCTCTTCGATAACCAATTGCGATTGCGGCTCGCGCTCTTTCGCATGGAACGCAAGGATGTTCAGGTCAACACCTCCATCGTGCGGGTTCGTGCCGACGGTAGTGCTGAGTTCATCGACTTCACCGGCAATGCAGCGGAAGGATTCAATCAGGGTGTGGAGGCTGAGTTCGAGTGGCACGTGCACCCGTTGATCACACTAGAAGGATCGGTCGGGCTGCTCGATACGGAGTACGACGATTTTGTGAACGGTGAAGGAGAGGAACTCGATGGCCGTAAACAGTCCCATGCACCTGGCTGGCAGTTTCATACCGGTGTTGAGTTCCGTCCGATCGACGGCTGGTTCTTCCGGCTCGATGCAGAGGGCAAGGATGAGTTTTACTTCTCCGACAGCCACGACGTGCAGTCTGACGACTACGTTCTTCTGCATGCCTCAGCCGGATACGAGACGGAACGTTGGCGGCTATCCATCTGGTCACGCAACCTCACGGATGAAGATGTATTCACTCGCGGTTTCTTTTTCGGCAATGATCCGCGCGAAGGATATACGGCGAAGGGATACACCCAGCTCGGTGAGCCGCGGCGTTATGGTGTATCCGCGTCGTTGAGTTTCTGAGTGTTTATTCAGCCGGGGCCGGAGACGGGGAAGATTCCGGCGCCGCGGCGGGCACCTTTACCAGACTCTTTGGCGATCAGGTGATCGACCACATCCAGTGCAATCTTTCGCGGCACATCGGATTTGATTACGTATTTCCCGGCGACCACGATGGTGGGTACCGCCTGCACTTCGTGGCGCGACTGCATCCGCTCCATCTGGCCAGCGAACCTGCGCACCGTAGAGGAGTTGAACGCACGGGTGAAATCATCACGGGTGGTTCCCTTGCCGTCGACGAAGTCGGCAAGTTCTTCCACGGAGAGAAACTGTTTGCCCTGGTCGTGAATTGCCTTGAAGAGACGTGAGTGGTTCTCCTTGAGTGCACCAAGGTCTTCCAGCGTGAAGTAGGTTTGCCCGAGGAGTGCCCACTGCGGGCTGAAGGACACGGGCTGGCGACGAAAACTCACGTTTTCCGGGAGGTCCTCCTGCCAGTCCTCGATCTGTGGGTCGAGGTTGTAACAGTGGACGCAGCCGTAGGAAAAAAACTCGACCACCTCGATGGTTTGTGAGGTTTCTCCAGCCACTGGATCCTTCAGCAGAACGTAATGTTCGCCCTCGCTGAATTCACCTTCGGTCAAACCGGTGGTGTAGAGAGTGGCATAGATCAAAAGGGCAACGCCGATCACAGCTAAAAAGGCGATAACGCCGATCTGGATCTTGCGAATTCTTGGCGGCACGGTCTCGTTCTTTTGCGTGTTCTTCGTTTTATTGCTCATGGACAGCTCAGGTGGCGGATGCTGGTGTAGGCAGGTTCAGCGGAACTTTTTAGGCTGCAATTGGGATGTCGCCGGTATACTTCCCGCATGAGCGAAACATATCAACTCTACAAATTCGACAGTTGCCCATTTTGCCGGCGGGTCATGGGGTTCCTCCAAGGTACGGATATCCCGGTGGTCATGCGCGATATCCACCGTGAGCCGGGCGCCATGCAGGAACTGCTGCGAGGCGGCGGGCGTACCATGGTGCCCTGCCTTCGCATCGACCGGGCAAGCGGGACCGAGTGGATGTATGAATCTCTCGATATCATCGCCTACCTGAAAGCCGCGCACGCATGACGTTGCGGGCACTCGACACCCGGACAACTCAACAGACGATGTCGGCACCGGAATTGAGCACGTAACCCGCGGGTGTTTTCGAGACGTTGCCACGCAGCAACACTTCCTTACCGTGGCAGGCGGTAATTCGACTACGGTCCGCATCCACGGGAAACGCCACCGGCATCGCGAATCGCTCACCCCTGCGCGTGGCGTGATCAGCGTGGAAGTAGAGTGTTGCGCCCGCACCTGCGGGGTCCACTATCAGATGGCCGTAACTCGTCACTGACTTGTTCACATACAGGCTGCCGAACATCACCAGATCGATCACAGAAACCCGACCATCAGCTGGCGGGATGTAACCCACGGCGCAGGCGCCGAGTTGCACCATTACCGCAAGCAGCCCCAGGCGTTTCAGGATTGTTCTGTGCACTCGCAAATCCATGTTCTGTGCGCGTGTCATGGGTATTCATATCCTCTGAGGGTTGGAAAAGTCGGGCACCGATTGCACACCGCCGACTGATGAGGTGCAAGGCGATTCAACGCTTCAGTAGGAAACGGAGATCCTCTCCCGGCCAGACAGACATCCCGTCCGCCGCAAAAGTCTATGCGTCCGTAGCCTGGTCCGGCTGATAACGGAAACGTTCTGTCTCGATGAAGCCGAGGCGCTGCAACAGTGAACGTGAAGCCAGGGTCTCTTCATATGTTGTGGCTTCGATGGCAGGAATGTCTGTAGTTGAAAAGGTGTGGTCGATGAGTGCACGGGCCCCTTCAAGACCAAGACCAATACCCCAGGCATGCGGGCTCAGCCGCGCACCGAATCTCGGCAGTTCCCGCGGAGGAACGGGGGGGAAGATGCCAAACCACCCAATGAACGCTGCTGTATCCCGAAGTTGCGCGATGTGAACGCCGATGCGGGGCGGACGCTCTGCGGCAACGAGCAGCCGCGGCAGGATCTGATCCTGCATCTCAATACGGCTGACTGGTGTACCGCCGTTGAGCCAGCGCATGACCTGGCGGTCATTGTCGAGCGCCAGAAGTTGCTCGATGTCCTCCGTCCGAAGCGGCCGCAGACACAGCCGCTGCGTGGTGATCACGCGGTATCCTCATGAGCGACGGCCTGCTCTTCCCGTACTGCAAAAAGCATCACGAACCCGATTGTGAGCAGGATGATGAGTGAGGAGTATCCCGCGCGCTGGCTGTCGAAGTAGCGTGTGAACGTGCCGACGAGAAACGGCGCGAGAAAGGCGGTCGCCGTGCCGGAGAGGGCATACAGACCAAAAAACTGCGTCATCATCGTCGGCGGCGCGATGCGGGCCATCATGGTGCGGGAAGCTGCAAATCCGACCGTAATGAACATGGCGAAGAACTGGTTGTTGATGAAGAACACCAGTTCAGGAAGGGTGGCGAAGTACGGTGAATTCCAGACTGGGCCGGTAGTTTCGAGTGGAATGAACAGAATGGAATCCGGCTGAATGGTGACGGCGAAAGCGAGCAGACCGGCTGTACCACCGATGGCGAGCAGCAGTGCCTTGCGAGACCCGAGTCGATCATCCACATAACCACCGAGCACGGCCCCGATGGCGGCAGAGAATGAAGAAATGATGCAGAAGAGCAGCATCGTTGTAGTATCCCAGTCGAACGTGCCAGCCGCATAGACACCGCCGAAGATCAGTACGCCGACCATGCCATCGTTGAAGAGCATGCGGGAAAGCAGGTACAGCGCGACGTTCCTGTAGTGGCTGAGTCGGCGCAGTGTTGCCACCCCCGCCGTCAGCCCTTCTCTCACCGCCTCGCGTACGGAGTTGCTCGAATCGCGGCCATCCGGCGTGAAGAGGAGGAGTGGCAAGGTGAAGAGCAACATCCACACTGCGGCCAGTGGTGCAACGATGCGGTCATCTTCCGACGTGGACTGGTCGATGCCGAAGAGTGGCTGGTCAGGGATGAAGCTGAAGTCGGTGTGGCCCGGCCAGGCGAAGGCATAGAGGACAAACACCATCAGCAGAAGACCGGCGATGTTGCCGTAGGCGAGGGCATAACCGGAGATCGCACCGACCTTCGTCACCGGCGCCACGCTCGGCAACATGGCGTTGTGAAATACCGCGGAATATTCAAATGCGATGCTGACGATCACCATCAGTATCAACGTGGTGGTGACACCGATACCCGCACCACCCGGCAGTGACCAGCCGAGCAGGAATGCACACGGCACCATGATGCCGACGAAGGTTGCGATCCACGGTTTGCGCCGCCCTCGCCGATCGGCGATGGCCCCGAGGAACGGAGCCGTGATCGCGATGATGAAACCCGACACCGTATTGGTGAAGCCGAGCATGCTCTGGCCTTCAACCGGATTCCCAGCGACCGTGGTGGTGAAGTAGGGCGCGAAAATATAGATCGTCACGAGAATGACGTAGGGGTTACGCGCCCATTCGAACAGGGCCCAGCTGTGATAGCCCAGTGGACCCGCAGCACGGGTGCCCGTCAGCGATACGGCATGCATGGTGTGAGCGGGCGTTCCTGAGGACCAGCGTGGGATTGTGCGGGCAATTGGCCTGAGGAGATAGGGGAGGTGCGGTACCACCGATTCGCGCAACGCAATTGGAGGCCCAAATAGAAAAAGTTGGCGATATGATTCGGGTCCGGCCTGCTTCTCTTGTCGTCGAGGGACGGTCGTGGAGGGATACACACCATGCAATCAACGGCGCGAGTGGTTTTTGGATTGGCTCTGCTTGTTTGCCGCTTTGCCGCGGGGGTGTTCTGGTCGAAGTCACGATCTGAAACAAACAACCACCCGGAAGATTACCCGCGTGGTCTTGCCGACGATCTTGTCATCGAGGGAACACCAGAGATCCTCCCCGGTTCGGAAGAGGCTGTTGCTGCAACTGCTACCGGGGTCGCCTCCGTAAAGTCGTTGCTCAAACCGCGTCGATCCGAAGTGAGTTCGACCAATCCGCGGCGCTGTATGCGCCCGCTGCACCGATGGACGCGGAAGATATCCGCGAGTTGCTCGAGCGTGCGGATCAGATCTTGTCCGGTAATGACCTGGTCGGTGCCACCACGATCCTCATCGGTCGTTACGCAGAACTCGATTTCCCGGCCGCCCCGGCTCACGCGCGTACGCGAGGAGGGCTGACTCAGCCGCCTTGGATACAAGCAATTTACTAAGCACGTGCGCGTCTCGACGCGGAGGATGCTGTAGCAGAGGCAGTAGAGTTACCACAATCGCTGCGGTAGCTCGCCGGCGTGGCGATTCTTGGGGCGATCAACGACCTTTCGTCCGACAAGCGTCAGTCGATCGCGCAAGATCTCGGCCTGCCGGGTCAGTTCGTGGTGTCGTCTGCCGGACGTGATCCTGAAGGTGTCTGGCGCGAGGCAACTGCCATCAGCAATCCGAACCAGCGAGTGCAGACACAGATGGGTGTCGCCGTGAGTTGGGCGCAGAGTGACCCAATGGCTGCACTGTGGGCAGCGCAGGAAAGCAGAAACGAGCAGATGCGCCTGTTCGTGCAAATGCAGATCCTCCAGTCGATGCTAGCCGGGGATGGCATGGCTCAGCTCGTCTGGGTTGAATCACAACCCGAGGGCCAGTGTCGTGACCAGCTGATGTCGGCGTTGGTCCGGCGCCTGGCAGAGCAGGATCCGGAGCGCGCGCAGAGCCTGATTGCAAGACTGCCAGAGACACACCGGGATCAGGTTGAGCTGTCGCTGTGGAACCAGCGAGCCGCAGAAGATCCTGAAGGCGCCACCGCCTGGGTATCAGCCCGGAACGACGGCGGGATGCGGGAAGTGCATCAGATGATGGCCATGCTGAGCACGGCTCCTCCGGAGATTGCGGAACGATTGTTTCAGGCCCTGTTAACGACGGCGCGCGCGCAAGTTGAAACTACCTATGTGCAGCTGCTTGCACGAACCGACCCGGACCGTGCTGCCAAACGCGTAGACCAGATCACTGAACCTGATCGCCGTCTGGCTGCAGCCCAATCACTGGTTTCAGGCTGGTCTGAACAGGATCCACAGGCTGCTCGACGCTGGATAGAGCAACAACCCGGCGACTCCACTCCGATGCTCTGGCAGATACTGGCCATGTCCTGGGGAAGGACCGATCCAGCAGCGACTCGCAACGTTGCCGATTCGATGGATGCTGGGTGCAACCGCGACCTGTTCGTCCTTGGCATGATCGCTTCGACTGCTTCCGATGCTGAAGAAGCCACCGCCTTGATTGATCGTATTGGCGACGCGAAGCTGCGCGAACAAGCACTCAAAACACAAGATCAACTGAAAACGGCAATGGAAGGGATGTACGTGATCGATTCTGGTGTTCGTTGATTGGGCACCCGCAGTCACCCTATGACGAAGAGCAGGTCGCTCCGCCAACGCTGGTGTTAAGCTGTGGACATTCGCTGGGGAAAACGAAAACTCCATGTCAGAGCCACTCCAGCCGGGAAACGTCGGGCTTGTGAAAGACCGATCCGCGTCGGAAATCCTGCACACAGCGCTTCATGAAGGCGTTCGCGCAACGGGTCTCGCAGCCGCGGAACTCGGGCTGCCGGTAGAGCCAGCAGAATTCCGCAAGACCTATGCCGAGGTATTGCCGCACTTCGAAGCTGCACGCTTGTCGCATCACAACAGACACCTCATTGCCAACCACATCGTGGCGGCGCTGCAGAATCAGATTGTCTGGCAGGAGGCCGGTAGCAAAGTGCCGATCGCAGCAGCGCTTGAAGTGCAGGCAGAGCCTCTACCGGTAGAAATGCACTCAAGGGGGAAAGCCGGTGTGTGGCAGCCGCGGTTGCACTATGGCGGAAAAGAGTGGTCTGGAGCGACGCTGGATGTGCTCGGCAGGCTCCTCGTGGAGCGCGAGGTCATCAGCGCTGCTGCCGGTGAGGCCCTTGTATATGTGAAGAACCACATGCTCGATCGCGGCAGCCTCAGTCTGCGTGGTCGCCGCATTGCCATGCTGGGTGCCGGCGCCGAGATGGCACCGACACGCCACTGGCTCGAAGCCGGAGCCGATGTGCTGTGGTTGGATGCCGCAGAACCACCTGAGAGCCTGCGAACGGCAAGCGGAGTTTCCGGACGATTGTTCGTGCCTGAGAGGCCGGCGAATCTGCTCAGCCGACCTGCCGAAGTTCTTGCCACACTCAAAGCCTGGAGTAATGGGGAACCGCTGGATCTCGGGCTATACGCCTATGCACCCGGGCAAGCGCGCGAGATGCGCCTTACCGGAGTCATGAACGCGCTTGTGGATGTCATGCCGAGGGAACTCATCCGGACGGTGACACTGCTGGTATCACCGACGACGCCGACTGCACTCACCGCGGAGGAAGTTTCGGCGATGCAGATAAGGCTGCGCACCCGTCCGGTTTGGCAGAAGCTGCTTGCGTTCAGCGGTGTGTTATCGCGTGCGCAGGGATGTGCGCAGCGGGGTGATGTCGCGGTCAGTAGCACCGTTGTCGACATCCAGGGCGCGAGTTACCAGGCCGCCCAGTATGTCGGCAAGGTTCTTACGGCGGAATGCTGGTACCGCCGGTCCCTTGAAGCGAATCCTGCCCGGGAAGGATTCAGGGTGTCGGCGAATAGTGCAGCCGTGACGCGCACGCGTTCGCTTGAACACCCTGTTTTTGCAGCTGCCTTCATTGGCACTTCGGCGTTTGCTGTCGAAACCCTCGAGCCCGAACAGTCACGGGCGCTCAACGGCCTGCTCGCGGTACATGACTGGCTGCACCCCGATGTGCCGGTGCCAGGTAAAATTCGCGTACACGGTGGCGCACACGTATTGCCGTACCCGCTGAAGTCGGCGCTCATGGTTGCCGCAGCGATCGGATTTGCGCGATCACCCAGGCTCCTCGCAGGATTGTTGAAGGGTTAGCATCGATACCCACTGCAGGAATTCCAGAAACCAAACCGGAACAAGATGGCTACCCAGGCGCTCGATGGCATTCGAATACTTGATCTGACCTTGGGTCCACTCGGCGGCATGGCGATGACGGTGTTTGCGGACTTCGGTGCGCAGGTGCTCAGCGTCAGGCGCTGCGATCGGTTCGCCTTTCTTCCTGCGGCGCCGATGTGGCGGCGGGGAACGGTAGCGATCGATCTGGACGTAAAGGCGGATCGGAAAAGGTTCGATGCACTCTGTGCCGGCGCTGACGTGCTGGTGATCAACTGGCGCCCACAAACCCGCATGAGCGCCGGCGTTGATGTACGTGAGATGCGGCGATCCTTTCCGCACCTCGTGATCTGCTCGATCACCTCATTCGGTGCAGGTGATTCACGTTCCGAACTGCCTGGGTACGAACATGTGGTAGCGGCTGCCAGCGGCCGCATGTTGCACTTCACCGGTTGCCCTGACCGTGAAGGTCCAGCCTTCTCTGCCCTGCAGGTCGGGATCCATGCCTGCGTCCAGTCGGTGGTCAGCGGTGTGTTGGCCGCTTTGTTGGCGCGGGATCAACACGGCCAGGGATCACTGGTGGAAACCAGCCTGTTGCAATCACTTCTCGCCTATGAGCAGGGCGCGCTGCTCGGCGAGCAGTTCCGTCACGTTCTGGGTGATGTGGTCGACGGAGTGGCAGGATCCGCAGATCAGGCGCCACTGCCTTCATTGCATTACCTGCCAACACAAGCCGGTGATGGCCGCTGGGTGCAGCTGGGCAATCTGTTGCCACATCTCTTCGACAACTTCCTCGTGGCGACGGAACTGATCGACATCCTCGCTGATCCGGATTACGACACTGCGCAGATGGTGCTGCCAGAAGCGAAGCGCGAACACTTTCGCGACCTGATGTTCCGACGCATGCAGGAGAAGACAGCCGCGGAGTGGATGGAGGTGTTCATCGACAACGGCAGCGTCGTTGCGGGCCTCATCCAGTCCACACAGGATGCGATGAAAGATGCGGACATGGTTGCCAACGGGCATGTGATTCCGCTCGGCGGGAGGGTGCAACTCGGACCGTTGGCACGGCTTTCGGAAACCCCTGCACTCCCTCGTTTTGGTGTGGCTGACGGAGAGAGAGTCGCTCTGGCGTGGCAACAAACGCCACGGGCCTCTGTTTCCTTGCAGCCGAATACATCGTTACCGCTCCATGGTATTCGTGTGGTTGAAATCGCGACCATCATCGCTGCACCTTTTGGTGCATCTTTGCTCGCCGAGCTCGGAGCCGATGTGATCAAGGTTGAACCGATCGGCGGTGATCCCTATCGCGGCCTTGCCGGTGGCATTGGTGCATGCCGCGTCAATCTCGGCAAACGCAGCATCTGCGTCGATCTCAAACATCCTGATGGCCAGGCTGTGGTGCGCGAGCTGTTGCGCGACAGCGATGTGCTGATTCACAACTTCAGGCCTGGCGTGCCGGAGAAACTCGGCATCGACGCTGCGACCCTGCACGCCATTAATTCCCGCCTCGTGTATCTGCAGAGCAATGGCTATGGGCCGGAAGGTCCTGGCGCGCATCGACCGAGCACTCATCCGATCCCCGGTGCCGGCATGGGTGGTGTGCACCTGCAGATGGGTGGGCAGTTACCTACGGAATTGCTTGATCTCGATCAGCTCAGAGCCTGGTCACGGCGCCTGATGCGCGCCAATGAAGTGAATCCGGATCCCAATACCGCTCTAGTCGTCGCTTCCAGTGCGCTGCTCGGGCTCGCAGCCCGACAGCGCACCGGCCGCGGCCAGGTGGTGTTCGTTGATATGTTTGGCGCGAACGCCTGGGCGAATGCGGATGACTTTCTGGACTATCCCGGGAAACCCGCCAGACATTATCCCGATGTGAATCAATACGGTCTGTCGCCGCTGTATCGCCTCTACCGATGTGGCGATGGTACCTGGGTGTTTCTTGCGCTCGTGTCTGCCGAAGAGCGCGCTCGGGCCAAAGAGTTATTCGAAGGGGTAGGGCACGCTGCCGTGGATCTTGAGAACCACTCAGCACTCGAAAGGGTGTTCGGATCCTCACCAGCGAGCGATTGGGTGAAGCGCTTTGTGTCTGGTGGTCTTGCCTGTGTGCCAGCAGATGGCGCCCTGCCGAAGTTCTTCTGGCAGCTACCGGAACAGACCGTATTTGTTGCACCCAGCCGTCATGCCATCTGGGGTGACTTCCAGCGGCCGGGGTCTCTGGTCCGGTTTGATGGTTTACCGCAGGCAAACCTCAACCCGCCCGTTGCCGGCGAACACACCCGGGAACTGCTGGCACTCGCCGGGCGAAAAGATGCGGCCATCGACAATCTGCTGGATTCAGGAGCGGTGGCAGGGGTATAGAATCCGGCCATGAACGCCACAGCATCCCCGCTGCAGAAGCCGCCGGATTTCCTCACCCCGGAAGAGATCCGTGCTTTGCGTACGCTCAATCCTTATGCGGCGTGGTGGGGCACCCTGCATTGTTGGGGTGTGATTGTCGGCACTTGGGCGGTGGTGGTGATCTGGACCCACCCGCTCACGATTCTCCTCGGCATCATGATCATCGGTACCCGCCAGCTCGGCCTCGGTGTGCTGGGTCACGATGCTGCCCACTTCACGCTGTTCAACAACAAGGCGCTGAACGACTGGTGTGCCGAATGGTTGATGAACCGGCCTCTTGTTGGCACGACGGTGCTGGGGTATCGCAAGTACCATCTCGGGCACCACAAGTTCACACAACAGGCGAATGACCCGGACCTTTTTCTCTCCAAGCCGTTCCCTACGGAGCGCACGAGCCTCAGGCGCAAGATCATTCGCGATCTCACCGGGCAAACAGGTTTCAAACAGTACGGATCGGTACTGCGCGAAGCGTTCAAAGGGAAATCACTGGCCGAATCGCTGCGGAACGGATTATGTCGCCTCGGGCCGAACATCGCCATCAACCTCGTCTTCCTCGGCGGGTTTGCGCTCACAGGTAAGTGGTATCTCTACTTCCTGCTCTGGTGGGTACCGGCGCTGACCTGGAACAGGTTGGTTACGCGGCTGCGCAACATTGCGGAACACGGCGCGGTTCCGGACAACGATGATCGATTGCGCAACACCCGGACCGTGATTGCGAGCTGGCTAGAACGGGCGTTCATCGCGCCGTATCGGGTGAACTATCACCTTGAACATCATTTGCTCGTCAGCTGCCCGTTCTATCGCCTGCCACGGATGCACAGGCTGCTGATCGAACGTGGCTTCGGCCCGCGGATGGAAGTGCGTCATGGCTATCGGGAGATGCTCAAACAGGTCGTTCGCGCCTGAGGTAGTCAGAAGCGAACACGAGAACCGAGGACAACAACCATTTTCTGTGGGGGGGGGTTATGCCGCATCTGACCGACGCTGAACGGGATGAGTTCCTGAATGAGCGGGGTGTGCTCATGCGTATTGCCGTGGTGCGTGCTGACGGCAGTCCTCTGGTGACGCCGATCTGGTTTCTGTATGAAGAAGGTGCCATCTGGTTCACGCCCCGCGACAAGTCCGAGTGGTTCGCTTGTCTGAGAAGTGATCCGCGGGTGGCGCTCTGCATAGACGAACAGCCTCTGCCGTATCGAAAGGTACTGCTCGAAGGCAAAGCGCAGTTGATGTACGACACAGGTACGGATGATGTATGGCGGGAACGTTACCGCCGCATCGCACGACGTTATGTGGATGACGCGGGTGCTGACGGGTACATTAGCAATACGATCGATCAACCCCGTGGACTTTTCCGCCTTAAGCTCGCCGACGCCGACGTGAAAACCTGGCGCATGCCATTGCCGGGAGAAGACGGCATGGGCATCTGGCACAACCGCTACTACACACCAGGGACGAAATTCTGATGGGCGCGCTCCAACTGCTGCTGGTTGCGAACGTGCTGTCGTCGGGTCCCGACGGGTTTGTCTCCGAACATGTGCTTGACATCAGGGCAACGCCGGCCGGAGTGTATGCGGCACTCACCGAAGATGTCGGGCGATGGTGGGATGCGGCCCATTCCTATACCGGTGATGCCCACAACTTCTCCATCGATCCGCGTGCAGGCGGCTGTTTCTTTGAGCACTTCCCCAATTGCGGCAGTATCGAACACATGCGGGTGCTGTATGCCGATCCGGCCAAGTTCCTGCGTATGCAGGGTGGGCTCGGGCCGCTGCAGGCGATGCCCGTGAGTGGTGTCATGGACTTCGAGTTTGTGTCGACCGACAAAGACACCCGTCTTACGTATCGGTTTAGCGTGCATGGACCGGTCACAGCCGGCCTTGAAGGCATGGCTGCGCCGGTGGATGCCGTCCAGCTTGGGCAACTGAAGCGGTTACAGGCGTGGGTGGAGGGTGAAGCGGGAGAAGAGTGAATGGAACCGGTCGTCACGCGACCAGGATGACTCAGTAACTTAAGTAGAAATAGTCGGTGTGTTGAAGACAGCAAGAACAGAGGCTGTTTTCTGATTGGTGTGAAGGTATCACCCGGTGTGATCCATAGTGGGTGATGCGAGCGAGGCGGAGGTAGTGGACCGAGCGCTGGTGAATAGCCGGCAGAGAAATGGTCGAAGACCTGCATCACCTACCCAGCACCACCTATTCACTCGCTCGCCCCGAGCTTCGGCTACCAGGGTGTTGAAGAACGGCCGCAGCAGAACGGCAGCAGCGCGGAGTGTAATGCCCTTGAGTGTGGACCGACGTCGCTCTTGCGTTGGTTACATTCCGCACTGGTTCGACCTTACTTGCATTCTTTTCGACTCTATGTTCTTTTGCCAGCAACCCGATGGTCCTTGGGAAGGGAAGATCGGCAGGAGCAGGGAGAACGTTGCTGTCCTCTGCATGCTTGGCACCGCATTGCGCCGGAACGCCATGGCTCTGTCGAATCGTTTGAGTTCCCGAATCAACGGGCGCCTGTCGGTAGCAGACGACCTGCGGGGTCACGCCGCTCCGGTAGGGGTACCGGGCGCTGCGATGCGTCTGGAACAGCTCGCCGTATCTAGGTGCGGTCTTCGACCGTACCCGACAGCGGCAACAACGTGCCTAATTCGGAGAGATATCTATGACTCGCAGATTCGTCGCGCGCACAGGCGCGCTGTTGATTTCCGCGACAGCGTCGTTGCCGACCGTCGCGGCGGACTCGTCCGCCGCGAGCAGCGGCATCGAGGAAATCGTCGTCACCGCGCAGAAGCGCGAGGAGAGCATCAACGACGTCGGCATGGCGATCGACGCCGCTTCCGGCGACCGGCTGAAGGATCTTGGCGTGCGCGATACCGCCGAACTGTACAAGGTGGTCGCCAGCTTCAACTCGAACGTTACCTACTACGGCACAACGATATACACGATCCGTGGTGTGGGCTTCCAGGACACCGCGCTGGCGTCCCAGCCTACCGTGTCCGTGTACGTCGACGAAGCCCCGATCCAGTTCGGCGCGATGACGCCCGGCGTGAACCTGGACCTCGAGCGCGTGGAAGCGCTGAAGGGTCCGCAAGGCACACTGTTCGGCCAGAACTCCACCGGCGGCGCAGTCAACTACATCACCAACAAGCCGACCGATGAGTTCGACGCCGGCTTGGATGTCAGCTATGGCCGGTTCAATGAGATCGATGCCCAGGCTTTCGTCAGCGGTCCGATGTCTGACGAGTTGCTCTATCGAGTCGCGGTGCGGTCGCTGACCTCCAGCGGTTGGCAAAAGAGCTACACGCGCGACCTGAACCTTGCGCCCGATCCGTATTGGACCAAGGCCGGTGACGTCTACGAGTTCGACGACCATGCGGGCAACAAGAAACTGTTGAGCGGGCGTGCACAGCTGCAGTGGGAGCCGAACGATCAGCTGACGGCACTGCTGACCCTGAGCGGATTCATCGATGAGGGCGATTCCCAGCGACCACAGCTGGCCGGCATCGCGCCGCTTAACCCGGTGAGCGCGTTGAACCCGCTGATCGACAACTACCCGCTCGCGAGTAAGAACAACCGTTCGGCGGATTGGGGACCCTGCGTCAATGTCGTCGACGCCAACCCCGCACTGGTGACCGGCAGGTCGGCCGGCTTCGGCAGCGTCGTCATCGGCCAGCGTGACCCCGATGGCAACGCCGAGAACCTCAACAACCGGCTCTACCGAGGCTGCAAGGACGCCGCCAAGGATAACGACATGTGGTCAGGCACGCTGCGCCTGGACTACGCATTCGACAACGACATGCTGGTCACATCGCTGACCAGCTACAACGACTTCAACCGCGACCAGCGCTTGGAGTCCGACGGCACGATCTACCAGGACTACGAGTCGTTCCAGCGCGGCAAGATCGAGACCTTCTCGCAGGAATTGCGCCTGTCGGGTGGGTTCAATGGCGAAGGCAACTGGGTGGTCGGCGCCAATTACGAGAGCACCGAAACCGACGATCGCTTCCTGCAGACTTACGGCATCTCGTCGGCGGTGCCGACGGTCGTGTTCAACCGCGTCCCGCTCGGGCCTACCCGTCCGAATAATGCGCAGGACACCGATACCTGGGCTGTGTTCGCCAACGCAGCCTACCCACTCGGCTCAGAATTCACCGCGAATGCCGGTATCCGTTACACCAACCAGAAGCGTGACTATCGCGGTTGCGGTTCGGATGGTGGCGACGGCACTTGGGCGGACATCTCGGCGGAAATCCAGCAGCTGCTGCAGCTGGTCAACCGCGGCAAGTTCCCGCCGGGCGCGAATTTCATCAATGATCTCGCGGCCACCACGCCACTGGATGCCGGCCCGGGCAACTGTGCCAGCACCGGCCCCGCGCCGCTGTTTCTTCCGGAGCCGGCTGGTTTCACCGACGAGCTGAACGAGGACAATGTGTCGTGGCGCGTCGGCCTCGACTGGGCCTACAGCGACGACGCGCTGGTCTACGCCTCAGTGAGCCAGGGCTTCAAGTCCGGCAGCTTCCCGACCGTGGCATCGGCCGCCTTCACGCAGCTGTTCCCGGCCCGCCAGGAAGAACTGCTCGCTTACGAACTGGGTGCGAAGTTGCGCCTGTTCGACGGTACCATGCAGGCCAACGTCGCTGGGTGGTATTACGACTACACCGACAAGCAGATCCTCGGTGCGGTTCCGGACCCGATCTTTGGCTCGCTACCGGCACTGGTAAACGTGCCTGATTCGCACGTCTACGGCTTCGAAGCGAATATCGAGTGGTACCCGATCGAAGGTCTGCGGATCGCCCCGCAGGCGAGCTACACGTTCTCGCAGATCGACGGCAAGTTCCGCAACTTCGACCCGTTCTTCTCCGGCACCCGCAACCCGAACACCAAGGATTTTTCGGGTGAGCCGTTCCCGAATGTGCCGAAGTGGACCGCAAACATCGATGTGCAATACGAGTGGGACATGGCCAACGGCTGGCTGGCGTTCGTCGGCGCGAACTGGAACTTCCAGTCCTCGACCCGGGGCTTCTTCTACGATCGTTGCCAGGAGCCGGGTATATCGTGCACCCGCACGGATGCCGGCGTCCGCGGTGATTCGGACCTCGCTATTAACACGCGTGCGTTGCTCGACCTGCGGGCCGGCATCGAGTTCGAATCGTGGAGGGTTTTCGCGTTCGGCCGCAACGTGACCAACAAGTACTACTGGGACACGATGTCACACGTCAACGACGTGCTGCTGCGCTGGACTGGTGCACCGGCAACCTACGGTGTGTCGGTCTCGTACCGTCTGGCCGAATGACATTCACCCGGCCGCATACCGGCCAAATGGGATGACCAAGAGGGGCGCTCCGGCGCCCCTCATGCATTTCCTCTCACCGTTGGCGCATCCTTCCTGCGTATGCTCCGCTGCGTCATTCACTCCCGCCGCTCAAACTCTTGCGCTGCAAGTCCGCGAATACGCTCAGCGTATTGAGCGCAGGAAAGCTAACGGGCACCCTCTGGTTAGTTTAAAAGTTCCACCTGTTTTGAGCGTTCGTGGCCGAAGCGGAGGTGATGGACCAATCGTTGCTGAATGACTGAGAGATGCTGCACTAACGATTCCAGCGCTGCCTTCACTGCGCAACCGGGTTCTGAGTGGTGCGCGCAATCTGAGAACCTGCAACGCAGCGTCAGCGATTCAATGTCGTTGAAAAGTTCCGAAACGCCGCGTTCCAGGCTAGCGAGACCCAATTCGCGCATACCCGGCACATCCAGCAGCAGTGCGCCGCCTTCAAGTCGGTGCAGCGAACGCGACGTGGTGGTGTGCCGTCCATGCGCATCGTCTTCCCGGATTCCGCCCATCAGCTGCAACACACGCCCGGCGAGCGTATTCACCAATGTTGATTTGCCGATGCCGGAAGAATCGATCAATGCCACTGTTTGCCCGGCTTCACATAAGGTGCGTGTCCCTTCGAGCGTCGATGCATCGAGCGCGTTGACCAACTCGACGGGCACACTTGCTGATATCGCGCGGATGCGATCCACGAACGCATCCGCGTCAGCGACAAGATCCATCTTCGTCAACACCACAACCGCATGCGCCCCTGAATCCCCGGCAACGGCGAGATAGCGTTCAAGCCGGGAAGCGTTGAACTCCTCATTGCAGGAGGTGACGATGAATATCGTGTCGATGTTGGCGGCGATGAGCTGCACTTCTGCAACTACACCGGCAGAAAGCCGTTTCAGCAGGCTTTTGCGCTTAAGCAAGCGCGCAACCCTGTCTTTTGATGTGTTCAGCAGCAGCCAGTCACCTACTGTCGGGCGTGTCTCAGGCGCATCCGCATACCAGCTGCTGCCAAGAGCGACTCGGTACTCAGCGTCGGCGTCCGTTACGACGATGCCCGACCGATGTACGGCAATCACCCGGCAGGGAATGTGTGTTTCGAGCTCGTCGACGTTGAGCTGACTCGAAAAAAAGTGACTCCAGCCGTAGTCCTTCAATGTCATGTTCATTCCTCAAGCGAAAAACAAATGGCGCTGGCGCGCCTTCCGGATGAACCGGCTGCTTGAGCGGGAAGCGGGCGTGGTTTAGAGGTATCCGGTGGCGGGTACTAGGAAGCCGTTGTTCTACCCAGGCAGCGCGGGCGGTGTGCGGCGATGACAATCACAAAACATCGCCCGGGTGGGTTGAATGAAGGCGTTAGCATGCTTAACGAGCTCGACGATGGCAACCAGAGTCACGCTTGGCTTGTCATCGCGAGCTAACCCTTGGGTTGGATCGGGCGCGCCGGGCCGCCGGCGACCGTCACGCCATCCGGCACGTCCTTGGTGACCACGGAGCCCGCGCCAACTACCGCACCAATGCCTATGTATTTTCCGGGCAGGGCTACTGCACCTGCGCCGATGAACGCGCGATCCCGCACACGCACGCCGCCGGGAAACGTCACACCCGGGCTGATCTGCACCGCTACACCCAGCACACAGTCATGGTCGATTGCGCAGTTGGCGTTCAGGAATGTGAGGTCGCCAAGGACCTCTTCCGGTGCGATCACGCAACCTGCGGCGATGAACACGCCCTTGCCGAGTGGTTCGCGGTGAAACCACCGCCCGCGGGTGGATCGCCGATGCGAGCCGACCGCCGAGCGCGGCGATGTCGGCGGCGATCCGGGAACGTTCCGCAGGATCGCCCATACCCGGCATCAGTTCCGTGCCTGGCTTCACCCAACGGGTCCAGTCTGCCAAGGCGCCAAGTATCGGCACATCGGACGGCAGAGGCGGTGTGTCGTCATCGAACACACCAGCGACCTTCCGTCCTGCTGCCAGCAGGGCGTCCAGTACATCGTGACCCTGGCCGCCGCGGCCGAGGATCAGATAGACCGGTCGGTTGTGGGGCGCCGAGTCGGGCTGTGGTGGCATGCAGATGCTCCATTGAATGACGAAGCATTGGCGCTACCTTCGCCGCCGACTTCGGGCGACCTGGAACAATCAGCGCAACCTGTCACTGGCGGAAGGGTAGCGTGAAGGTGCAGTTACGGTGTCGCAACGAGATGCGACGAGACCTCCAGGAATTTTGCATCCGGGCCATGCGCTGGACAATCTAATCGCGTTTAGCGTCGACTCTTCTTTCAGCTTCTTCCGGTTTGGAGGGTGGGTGTTTCTCGCCACTCAGTAATCACGTTAGCTCGCTGCCTCTGTCGTGGGTTGAGCATGGCTGGTCGTCTATCCCGGAAGGCTTGACTCGCAGCGGCAGGCTTGCTTGCACACGAACACACCGGTCCGGGTTCGGATGTGAAGCTGGCCGTCGGCAAAGGCTTGATCGTATGGCGGCTTCAAAAGCGATACGTTGCTCAGCGGTGGCAAACTCGCCGGGCGGGAACGAGAGACCGTAGTCGATGACAGCCTGTGGTTCGTTGACGATGAGATCGTTGTCGAACGCGTGCCACACCACTGACGCGAACTACTCGCGGAGTCGTGCCTCGCCAGTGTCGATGCCGAACACTTCGTAGAGACCTTCGGCGTGCGAACCGAACACCTCCGCCAGCGCCTCGTTGATTTCCCGCATGTGGCCGTAGCCGTTGGTCGCCACGAGAGCGACGCCGTCTGTCCGCAGCACACGGGCGAGTTCTGTGACCCCACGGTCGGGATCGGGCACGTGGTAGAGCATGTGGTTTGCGATGACGACGAGGAAGGAGCCATCGGCGAAGGGCAGCGACTGCATGTCGACCGCCCGACCGGTAACGCGGTGGAAGCCGTTTACCTGCGCCCATGCCACGGCCTCGTCGACCATCCCGGGCGACAGATCAGTGAGCGTGACAGCGAGCGACCGGGGAAGTTCGGATGCCACCCAGAAGTAGCCGGTGCCACAGCCACACTCCAACACATCGGAACGGCCGTTCCAGTCGACGAGCCGGGCCTCGAACGTGGCCAGCGGAACAGGCGAGGTGGAATATGCACGATGCAAGTGTGATCGGACATCGAGCTTGGCCCCTGTGCCGTACTGGACGTCGCGCAGGTACGCCTGATCGCCGCCGCTGAACGCAGGTCGTTCCGTCATCTCTCGCTCCCCGTTTTTTGCAGTCTCGCCCCTGGTCGGTCCCAAGGTCGTCCCCGAATCCTCTCACTCGGCCAGGTCGACGGGCCTGACCGAGATCCCAGTCGCAGCGACTCGCTGCTGCGCGCGGGGTCAAGAGTTCTTCAAGCGCCCCGCGGACTATGTATGGAAGGATCACCAACGTCCCGTACCTCTGGCCCCAGGACTTTGGCCCACACCGCATAAAGTGGGTCGCATCGCGCGCCTTCGGGCGTACACAAGCGCACCTCAGGCTCTGCATACGAACCCGCATAGCCAAAATATCGGCTGACCGCGATACAACGTTCCACCTCGCTCATCATGAGCCAGCCGCGGATCACCTTGATTGGGAAGCAGCGGTTCGAAAAGGTACACACCACCACACCGCCCGGTTTCACGATGCGCGCTGCATCACGTAATACGTCGATGGGCCGATTGAGGTAGTCGATGGACACGCAGCAGGTGGCGGCATCGAAGCTTGCGTCTTCGAAAGGAAATATCGGGTTCACGTTGAGATCGTGCACCACATAACTGTCAGCCTGTGGATTAGCGGCGAGCTCCCGTTCATTCATCCCAAGCACGATCAGGTTTCGTGGTGCTGTGCGGAAGTGCGAAATCCAGGACGACATGAAATCGAGAACGTTCTCTGCTTGACCTTCGCCGTCTATGCCAAGTTCCCTGTAGAGCGCACCCACCGCAGCGATAGCGCCGTCGTCGATGTGCGTAACGAAACGATCGTAGGCATAGAACCGTGCGTCCGTGGACTCATCTTCCCGGCTGAAAAAGCCGGGAGGGAAGTGGTCATGTGGATCAACGCTTGAGGTCACAAGAGAGGCTCGATCGCTGGTTCACAGGAACAGGTTGTCGAATATCCGTGGTTCATTGCTGACACGTGCTTCCTTGAGCAAGCGCGCCAGGATCGGCACGCCTGCGGCGATCTGTTCCCGGGTGAGGTGTCCGAAAGCAAGTCGCAGATAAGGCGCGTTCACGGCCTTGTAATGGAAAGACGTGCCGGGAATGTAGTTCACCCCCGCCTGCTGTGTGGTCTTCCACAGTTTCCCCCGATCCACGTCGTCAGGGAAGCGCACCCAGATGAAGAGCCCGCCGACGGGATTGGACCATACGCAGATATCGTCGAGATGTTCCTTCAGCATCGCCACGGTGAGATCGCGTTTGTCCTTGAGGACCGGATTGGCGACCGACGCGTGGCCGGCAATGCCGTCGCGGTAGAACTCCGCCACCACAGCGGCGGCGAAGGTATTGCTCCCCGCATCAAAGCGACGCGCGAGGATCTTCTCGAGCATTGGCGGTTTGGCGAGGATGTAACCGAGGCGCATCCCCGGGGCGAGAATCTTCGATAGTGAACACATGTAGATATGGTTGGGGTCTCCGTCGAGAGCGTAGATGGCAGGCTCGATGAGACCGTCGTAGTGCACGTCTCCGTAACAGTTGTCTTCGACGATCGGAATGCCGAAGCGTCGCGCCAGCGCAATCATTTCCAGTCGGCGGGTTTTCGGCATCACGAAACCGGTCGGGTTCTGATACGTGCTGATGGCGTAGATGAAGCGCGGCAGGCGGTTTTCCCGCTGCAGGCGCAGGAGCTCATCTTCGAGGTGGTCGAGGCGCATGCCGCCTTCATCGAGTTTGATGCCGACCATCTCGTACTTGAGTCCCCGGTAGGCCGACAGCGTGCCGGGATAACAGAACTCTTCGACGATGACGGTGTCACCGTGATTGACCTGCAGCGCCTCGGCCGTGAGCGTCACCGCCTGCATCGAGCCGTTGCACAGGATGAGGTGGGCCGGATCCACCGGCACACCTTCCCGGTCACTCTCGCGTTTCGCCATGGCTTTGCGCAGTCCTTCATGGCCGAGATTGCCCGGGTATTTGGTGAGCTCGAGTCCTTCCCGGTCGAGTACGCGCGCTACTGCGGCCTTCAATGCTTCTTTGGGAAAGGTCTCGGGATCGGATCGGCCGGAGCCAAAGTCGTAGAGGATTTCAGGCATGTTATCCCGCCAGTTGGGTGGTAACGAGGAAGTTAAGGCTCTCGCGCACGGCGGTGAGCATGTCGGTTGCGCACGCGTCGAGTTCGATGATGGCCCACTCGAGCACCGAAGGATCCGCCGCCCGCATGATGGCGGGTAGATCCTGTTTCCCCTGGCCGAGAGCGACCATGGGTTCACCGCGAATGAGTGGGCCGTCCTTCAGGTGCAGCAGTGGCGTGCGTGAGCGGATGCGACTGAGCTCCCTAGCAGGGTTGCACGCACCGAAGTTCGCGGCCCAGTAGGTATCGAGTTCGAACTGCACCTCACGCACGGCATCCTGGAAGGTGTGGTAGGCCAGGCGACCATCGATCTGCGCGTATTCCCACCAGTGGTTGTGGAGGGCCAGTGAAATACCCTGTGCTTTGAGGTCATCGAGCAGTCGCTGCGTCGCCTCTATGGTGCGCTGCAGTGCGTCCGCACTCTCAAAATCTGCGGGCGCATAACCGCCGATGGCTCTGTGCAGTCCGAGTGCACCGAGAATGTCCACGGTCTTGGCAACTGGCGACCGGTTCGCGAACGGGAAGTGACTCGAGGACACCTTCATGCCAAGCGATTCCACCCGGCGGCGAAAGCCCGCGGGCGTAAATCCAAACAGGTTGTAGGGTTCAACGCCGTCGAATCCGGATTCGGCGAGCGCGCGCAATACGCCGCCAAAGTCTTTTTCGCTCTCGGCGCGCAGCGAATACAGCTGCACTGATATCGGTACCATGGCCCGCCCCCCTTGCGTTGGTTTATCTTAGCCTGCATGGGAGAGTCACAGAAATTGAGATTCGGCCTGATCGGTGGCGGTGAGGGTGCGTTCATCGGCGCCGTGCATCGGATCGCGGCTGAACTCGACGGCGAAGCGGAACTGGTCGCGACCTGTGCGGGGTCCGATCCGGAACGCGCACGGGCTTTTGGCGTCAGTCGTTATGGCGTGGATCCGACCCGCTCCTACGGTTCGACGGCAGAACTGTTCAAGCAGGAGGCCCAGCTGCCCGAATCGCAGCGGTTGCACTACGTCATCATCGCGACGCCCAACCATACCCATGTGGGGCTGGCAGCTGATGCGCTCGATGCCGGTTTCCATGTGGCGTGCGACAAACCTCTGGGCTCCGACCTGCGCAGTGCTGAAGCACTGTGGCGCTTGCATCGCTCGTTGGGAAAAAAATTTCTGGTGACCTACAACTACACCGGGTATCCCATGCTTCGAGAGGCGCGTGCACGCGTCGCGGCCGGCGAACTCGGTGCCTTGCGGCGAATCCAGTGTGAATATCTGCAGGGATGGCTTGCCGGCGCCATCGACGGTGATAATAAGCAGGCCAACTGGCGCACCGATCCCTCTCGTGCGGGCGCTGCAGGCTGTTTCGGCGATATCGGCAGCCACGCGGAGAACCTGGTGCGATTTGTTTCGGGACTCGCGATCGACCGCGTCTGTGCCGACCTCTCAACTTTCGTCCCGGGCCGCCGGCTCGATGACGACGGCAATGTGTTGCTGCGATTTTCAGGCGGCGCGAAAGGTGTGATCGGTGCGAGCCAGGTGGCGTTCGGTGAAGAGAATGCGCTCAGCCTGCGCATCTACGGTGAGCGCGGCAGTTTCACCTGGACGCAGCAGGAGCCGAATTCCCTGATCCTGCGGCTCGATGGCCAACCCATGCAGACACTGCGTACAGGATCCAGTGGTCTGTCAGTCAGCACCCTTGCGGCAACCCGGTTGCCGCCCGGTCATCCGGAAGGTTTCCTCGAAGCCTTTGCCAATCTCTACCGGAATTTCCATGCGGATATCCGCGGTGAAAGTGGAGCGCTCTATCCGCAGCTCGAAGACGGCCTTCGTGGCATGCGGTTTCTCGACTGTGTGGTCAAGAGCAGCGCCAAGGGTGGTATCTGGACCACCTGTGATGATTCGCTGGATTCAGCTTTATGAAGACACTCGTATGAAGATTTCCATATGAAGACGCTGAAGGGACCCGCCATCTTCCTCGCGCAGTTCATGGCGGACGACAAGCCGTTCAACGGCATCGAGTCCATGGCGCAATGGGCAGCGAATCTTGGGTTCATCGGTGTCCAGGTGCCGATCGGTAATCCGGCGTTCATCGACGTTGCTCTTGCTGCACAAAGTCAAACCTACGCCGACGAGCTGAAGGGGCGTGTGGCGCAGGCGGGTGTGACGATCACTGAACTTTCAACGCATCTGGAAGGCCAGCTGGTTGCCGTGCATCCGGCCTACGATGAACTGTTTGATGCCTTCGCGGCGCCTGCGGTGCGAGGCAATCCCGGTGCCCGCACGGCGTGGGCAGTGGAGCAGGTCAAACTCGCGCTGAAGGCGAGCGCGCGCCTCGGTACTACGGAACAGGTTTGCTTTTCAGGTTCTCTGCTGTGGCCTTACTTCTACCCGTGGCCGCAGCGGCCGGCAGGGCTCATCGAGGAGGGATTCAAGGAACTCGCCAGACGCTGGCGACCGATCCTCGATGTGGCGGAAGACTGTGGGGTGAACATCTGTTTCGAGATTCATCCCGGCGAAGACCTGCACGACGGTGTGACTTTCGAACGCTTTCTTGACGCGGTGGGTGGCCACCGGCGCTGTCACATCCTCTACGATCCAAGCCACTTCGTATTGCAGCAGCTCGACTACCTCGGCTTCATCGATGCCTATCACGAACGCATCCGCATGTTTCATGTGAAAGATGCGGAGTTCAATCCGGATGCGCGCAGCGGTGTTTATGGCGGTTATCAGGACTGGGTGGATCGTCCAGGCCGGTTCCGTTCACTTGACGACGGGGCGATTGATTTTGGTGCGGTGTTTTCGAAGTTTGCGCAATACGACTACGCGGGATGGGCGGTGCTCGAGTGGGAGTGTTGCCTCAAACATCAGGAGGATGGAGCGCGGGAAGGTGCAGCGTTCATCCGCGATCACATCATCCGCGTGACGGATCGGGCATTTGATGACTTTGCGTCCGCTGGCATTGATGCTGCACGCAATCGCCGGTTGTTGGGGCTGCAGTAGCAGCGCCTGCAAAAACAAGTTCGAAGAGGGGTTGGAAAAGATCAGATGAGCAATACAAGACAGGTCGATGCAGTCGTGGTGGGCGCAGGTTTTGGTGGGCTCTACATGTTGCACCGAATGCGCAAACAGGGATTGACCGCGCGGGTCATTGAAGCAGGTGATGGTGTCGGTGGCACCTGGTACTGGAATCGTTATCCCGGCGCGCGCTGTGATATTCAAAGCCTCGAATATTCCTACCAGTTTTCGAACGAGCTGCAGCAGCAGTGGGAATGGTCGGAACGTTATGCAACTCAGCCGGAGATCCTGCGCTACATCAATCATGTGGCTGACCGGTTCGATCTGCGGCACGATATCTCCTTTAACGCCCGGGTGACCTCAGCGGACTTTGATGAATCCCGAAACCGCTGGGTGGTCAACACGGATACCGGTGAGACCTTTGATTCGCGTTTCGTTGTGATGGCAACGGGATGCTTGTCCAGCGCCAACTTGCCGCCGATCCCGGGGCTCGCATTGTTCAGTGGCGACTGGTATCACACCGGGCGCTGGCCACACGAACCAGTGAACTTTTCCGGCAAGCGTGTAGCGGTCATCGGCACCGGCTCATCGGCGATCCAGAGTATTCCGCTGATTGCCGAGCAGGCCAGTGAGCTCGTGGTGTTCCAGCGTACCGCCAACTACTCGGTTCCGGCGCACAACCAGACGCTAGATCCGAAGCGAGTAGCCGAAGTGAAGGCGCATTATCCACAGTATCGGGCCGCGAACCGGGAAACGGCGTTTCATGCGGACTTCGGTTATAGCGATCGAAATGCCCTGGATGTGAGTGCGGCAGAACGAGCCGCGGAGTTTGAGCGCCGCTGGGCACATGGCGGTCTCCCCTTCATGGCCTCGTTTGCAGACCTGATGTTCAACCCACAGGCCAACCAGACTGCAGCGGAATTCATCCGCGGCAAGATCAGCAGTATCGTCAAGGATCCCGAAACCGCTCGCAAACTGACACCTTCAGGGCTGGTCGGCTGCAAGCGCCTGTGCGTCGATACCAACTACTACGCAACGTACAACCAGCCACACGTGTCGCTGGTGGATATCAACGCCGAGCCCATCGAGACCGTTACGACTGACGGTATTCGCACGAGTGCTCGAGACTACGCCTTTGATGCAATCGTGTTTGCCACCGGATTTGATGCCATGACTGGCGCCATGACGCGTGTGGCGATCCGCGGTCGGGGTGGTCGATCCATCCAGGAGGCCTGGAAAGAAGGTCCGAAAACCTACCTCGGTCTTTCGGTCAACGGCTTTCCGAACCTGTTCATGATTACCGGTCCCGGCAGTCCGTCGGTTCTCACCAACATGTTGCCCTCCATCGAACACCACGTGGACTGGATCGCGGATTGCATCCAGTGGACGGATCAGAAGCAGGTGGCCGCGATCGAAGCCGCCGAGGATGCCCAGGAAAACTGGGTTGCCCACGTCAATGAAGTGGGTGAGACGAGCGTGTATCCACACTGCAATTCCTGGTACCTCGGTGCGAACGTGCCTGGCAAGCCGCGGGTGTTCATGCCTTACCTCGGGTTTCCTCCCTATGCCGAGAAGTGCCGACAGGTGGTGGCGGCGGACTATGAGGGTTTCATCAAACAACACGTCGCGTGAGGTCAGTCATGAGTCGCCCCATACAGGAACTGTTTGACCTTGCCGGCCATGTCGCTGTGGTGACCGGTGGCGGCCGTGGCATCGGTGAAGGTATCGCCCGGGGATTTTTCCAGGCAGGCGCGGCGGTGGTGCTTGCGGCGAGAAGAACCCACGAGATCGAGGCGGTGGCAAAATCCATCCGTGCTTCTGGTGGCCGCGCAGTGGCGGTCACGACGGATGTGACCCGGGATGCCGAACTCGAAGCCCTCGCCAAAGCAGCCATCAAGGCGTTCGGTAAGATCACCATCTGGGTGAACAACGCCGGTGGTTCTCCCATGCGAATGCCGCTGAAGGACCTGCCGCGCGAGGAGTGGGATCGCACCATTGCCCTTAATCTCACGTCCATCTACACCGGTTGCATCACTGCCGCGCGGCATATGGAAACTGGCAGCATCATCAACATCACCTCTGGCGCCGGAACGGGACCGGTTCCCGGCAGTGCGCACTATGGGGCCGCCAAAGCAGGCACGAATTCACTCACCTGGACACTGGCGGCGGAGTTTGCCCCGAAGATCCGGGTAAACGCGGTGGCGCCTGGTGCCATCCCTACCGAAGTGATGCTCAAGGCAATTGGCAAAACCGAACGGCAGCTGGATGAGGTGCTTGCGGAGTGGAAGATTCCACTCGGCCGCCTCGGCAAACCCGAGGACATCGCCGCAGCGTGTGTGTACCTCGCATCTGACGCAGCCAGCTGGGTGAGTGGCGAGATCATCCGCGTAGGTGGCGGCGCAAGGCCACGTTGATGACCCGCTCCATCGATGAACTGCTGGCGCGTCGCAACAGGTTTCTCGGCAGAGGAGCGCCGCTCTTCTATGCAGAACCCGTGCACCTCGTCCGTGGCGAAGGCGTGTGGTTATACGGCGCAGATGGCCGGCGGTACATGGACCTGTACAACAATGTTCCCTGTGTTGGTCATGCCCATCCACGGGTGGTGGAAGCGCTGTCCCGGCAGGCAGCCACGCACAACGTCCACAGCCGCTACCTCGACGAAAAGATCATCGACTATGCGGAACGCCTTGCGGGTTTGCATGCGCAGGAGATGAGTGTCGTGTTTGCCTGCTCCGGCACCGAGGCGAATGAAATTGCCATGCGCATGGCACGCATCGGATCGGGCGGGCAAGGTTTCATCTGCACCAACGCCGCCTATCATGGCAACAGCGCTGAAGTCGGCAAACTGACCCATGCCCCTTTGCGTGGTCGTCGGGATGTGCACGCCATTCCGTTTCCGGAGAGATTCCGTGGCCCGGCGAAGGATCTGCCCGAGTCCGAACAGTGTGCCTTCTTTCTCGCCGAGGTAGACAAGGCCATCGCTGACTTTGCGCAACAGGGCATTCCGCTCGCTGGTATGCTGGTATGTCCGATTCTGGCGAATGAAGGGTTGCCGCGAATCCCGAAGGGGTTCATGGCGGGCGCCGCGGAGCGGGTGCGCGCGGCGGGCGGGTTGTTCATATGTGATGAGGTGCAGGCCGGCTTCTGCCGCACCGGGCACTGGTGGGGATATCAGGTCGCTGAGGTGGTTCCGGACATCGTGACGTCTGGCAAACCCATGGGAAACGGCCTGCCGCTTGCGGCGTGTACCGCGCGGCGCGCCCTCGTCGACAGGTTTCGTGAGCAGACGCGCTATTTCAATACGTTCGCTGCGAGTCCCCTTCAGGCTGCTGCCGGCATGGCAGTGCTGGACGTCATCGAAGCGGAAGATGTGCGGGGCAACGTCAATCGGACCGGGGCGTTGCTTCGATCAGGCTGTGAAGCCCTTGCCAATGGTCATGCCTGTATCGGTGACGTGCGTGGGGAGGGGCTCTTTGTCGGTCTTGAATGGGTAAAGGACCGTTCGTCGCGGGAAGCGGATCGTGAAGGCGCGGTGCGTGCAGCCAATCTCCTCAAGTCGCGGGGATTTCTCGTCAGCAACGCGGGTGCGTTAGGCAACGTGCTCAAGATCAGGCCACCACTCGTGTTCAACAGCGAACATGCCGGTCTCTTTCTCGAGGCTCTGGATTCCGTTCTTGAGGAGATGGGCCGCTGAGCATCGACCCGCGAGAGGCGCACATCAAACGAATGGAAGGATTGGCGTGGCGGGCGCTCGAACAGTGGAACCTCACGGTGGACCACATGAGCCCCGCGGGTTCCGGCGAAAACACTGTGTTTCTGCTGCATGGGTCCACCGGACCTGCCCACGTTCTGCGCATCCATCGTCCTGGTTACCACACACCGGCGGAGCTGCGCAGTGAAGTGGAGTGGATGACTGCACTCCATGACGCCGGTATCTCCGTTCCGAGGCCCGTTCGCACATTGCACGGTGCAACGCATGCGGAGGTACTTCTGCCGGGTGCAGACCTGGACGCGCCTGCGACGACGATCCGTTCCCGCCAGGTCGGCATCATCGAATGGCTGCCGGGAAAGATGCTGGGTGAGGTGATCGAAGACGCTGCCGCGCCGGCCGACATCCTCAATGGCTTCCGCTCGCTCGGCCAGCTCATCGCCCGGATGCACACCCAGGCAGAAAACTGGCAGCAGCCGGAGACATTCACGCGTCCGGTGCTCGATGCCGAAGCGCTCATGGGCGACTCGCCTCACTGGGGCTCGTTCTGGACCATGCCCCTGCTCGATCCTGACGAGAAGGCTCTGTTTCTCCGGGCCAAAGCCCGTTTGCGGGAAGAACTGCGTGTGCTTGATCGTTCGCAGGGCTTCAGCCTGATCCATGCCGATCTGCACGCCTGGAATGTACTCATGGAAGGAGACAGGATCAGTGTCATCGATTTTGACGATGCGGCCTTCGGGTGGCATGCCTTCGATCTTGCGGTCGCCCTGTATCCGTTCATCGAGGATCCCAGGCTGACGGATTTCAGAACGGCGATTACAGAGGGTTATCGCCTGAGCCACGACTTGCCACCGGAAAGGGAAAAGCAGATCGATCTGTTCCTTGTGGTCCGTTCGCTGATGGTGCTCGGCTGGATGTGGGCGCGGCCGGATATCCAGCCCGAACAGCGGTTGCCGGCCCGTATCCGGATTGCCGTCAGATGTGTGAATGCATGGCTCAGTGAGACTCGCTGAACCGGCGCTGATCCGGCGGATGCGCCGGGAGTTCAGCCAAACACGGCCGCTCGATCCCATCGGACAGTGGAGTGCTTCGGCAAAGGCTTGTGAGCCACCCGGCAACCGCCTAAATTCACGGCATCGGAGGGGTGAGCGTCATCATCATGGCCGGCATGCTGGCACCGTATACAGTTCTGGATTTCACCGATGAGCGTGGCGAGATCGGCCCGATGCTACTCGGTGATCTCGGCGCTGATGTCATCCGCGTGGAACCGCCGGGTGGCGTGAGCGCCCGACGGGCGCCACCGTTCGCTCCTGGCGGGGGTGCTGATTCGAATCGCAGCCTTCAGTTTCTGGCGTTCAATCGCAACAAGCGGTCCATCGTGCTCGATCCGTCGAGTGCAACGGATCAGGAAGAGCTGCACCGGCTGATCCGCAATGCGGATTTCATTTTCGAATCCGCACGACCGAGTTTTCTTGTGGACTACGGCATCACCTTTGAGGTTGCTCGTTCACTCAACTCTGACATCGTATTCACTCGGCTGACGCCCTTTGGTGACACCGGTCCGTGGGCAGGGCTTGTGGCGTCAGATCTGGTGATTGCAGCACTCGGCGGACCGGTTGCCTTGCAGGGGCAACCGGATCGTGCGCCCGTTCGATTGAGTGTGCCGCAGGTGTGGCGCCACGCGGGTGTTGAAGCGGCGGCAGGCGCGATGGCTGCGCATCGACGGGTATTGGCGGGAAATGGCGCGCAGTTTGTCGATCTTTCCGCCCAGGCCGCGATGACCTGGACAATGCTCAATGCGATGGATGCCCACGCCATCCAGGGATTTGATTTTGAACGGGGCTCGGATATTGCGCGCCACGACCTCCTGCATCCCGTGCAGGACGGCTGGATTGTCGCTCTGCCGCACAGCAAGGTGATGCGGCCGATGACGGAGCGGCTCATCGAAGAGGGTGTCGCCGAACCGTGGCTGCGGGAGGTTGACTGGTTGCACTACGACCAGAACCTCGCCGACCCGGAGCAGAAGCCTCTCAACATGGCTGCCAGCGTGCAGATGCTGCGCACGCTGTTCATGCGTTATCCGCGCAAGCACTGGTTTGAATATGGCCTAAAGCACCGCATCACGTTTGCGCCAGTCAATTCCCTACAGGAACTGCTGGCCTTTGATCATCTGCAGTTCCGTGAGTACTGGCGGCGACAGCCGGTCGGCAACAAGGCTTCGGTGCGGTTCCCGGGGCTTTGGCTGAAAACACCCCAGACGCCGCTTGTTGTAAATCGTGAAGCGCCCGTTCTCGATCAGGATGGCGAGCAGATTCGTACGCAGGCCGCAAAAACCCGGGCACGCGAATCGAAACCGTCAGGTGGTGACACCGTGCCTCTGCCATTCGAAGGTATTCGGGTTGCTGACTTTGCCTGGGTGGGTGTGGGGCCGATCTCGTCGAAATACCTCGCGGACCATGGTGCAACGGTGGTGCGGGTGGAGTCGGAGAACCGTCCTGATGTGCTGCGAGCCAACGGTCCGTTCAAGGATGCACAGCCGGGCTGGAATCGTTCGCAGTTCTTCGGTGACTTCAACACGTCGAAACTGAGTCTCGCCCTCGATCTCAAGTCAGAACGGGCGATCAACATCGCGAAACGGCTCATCGCCGGCTCCGATGTGTTCATCGAGAGTTTTGCGCCCGGTGCGATTGCCCGTATGGGGCTGGGTTATGACGAAGTCTCGAGGCTCAATCCCGGCATCATCATGGTGAGCACCTGCCTCATGGGGCAGACAGGTCCTGCCGCACCGATGGCGGGTTATGGTTATCACGCCGCGGCAATTGCGGGATTCTATGAGGTCACCGGCTGGCCGGACCGGCACCCAACCGGCCCATGGGTCGCTTATACCGATGTGATTGCGCCACGTTTCGTTTCGATTCTCCTCGCCGCGGCGCTCGACCATCGTCGTCGTACCGGCAAGGGTTGTTATCTCGATGTGGCGCAGATCGAGACGGCGCTGCATTTTCTCGGGCCGGAATTGCTCGACTTTGAAGTGAATGGATTTGCTGCACGGCGTAATGGCAACCGTGCGCGATTCACCGCGCCGGAAGGGGTGTATCCCTGCGTAGTCAAAGACACGTGGTGTGCGATTGCGGTACAGGATGAAACGCAGTGGCAGAACCTCTGCCGCACCATCGAGCGTGAAGACTGGTTGGACGACACCTCGCTCGCGAACGTCAGTGGTCGACATGCGGCGCATGACCGGATCGATGCCGGTATCGCAGAGTGGACGAAACAGCGCACGTCGCGCGAAGTGATGGATGTACTCCAGGCTGCTGGTGTTTCCGCCGGTGTGGTACAGCGCAGCAGCGAGCTGCTTCAGGATCCACAACATGCCCACCGCGGTTTCTATCGCTGGTTCGATCATCCGGAGATGGGGCACATTCCTTATGCCGGACACCAGTATCGGATAGCCGGTTATGACAACGGTCCACGGGCGCCGGCGCCATGTCTCGGGGAACACAGTTATGAAGTGCTGACGGAGATCATCGGGCTCGACGGTGATGAAGTGAGTGCAGCCTACGAAGAAGGGCTGATCGTCTGATGCGGTTCGTACCACCAGGCAGCCGGTTCCCGAGATTCCGATGAATGCAAGAAACGTGGGAGCGAACAATTGAAAAAACCAATCCGCAATCGTGTGCTGATTCTGGTGGCGGTTATCCTGGCGGCTGCCGGTGTCTACTACGCCAGCATGATGATGCCCGGAGGCGCACTCGCTGGAACTGTCACTCCCGTACCAGACGATTGGTCTCGGGTGACGGTGCCCGATATCGTTCAGCTGGAAACCAATCCCGCCGAGCCCTATTCCGTGAAGATCTGGAGTATCCCCGTTGGCGACCGCGTCTACATCCATGCGGGGGCCAACTACGCCCGCTGGGTCCAGCACATCGAAACGGACCCGTCCGTGCGGCTGCTGGTTGAGGATCGCCTGTATGAACTGCAAGCGGAGCGCGTGACTTCGGCAGATGAGTTTGCGGCTTTCATGGTGGCGTACAAGGAACGTTATGACACTGAGCCGAGGAACAAGAACATCAGTGAGGCGTATCTCTTTCGTCTGTCCGCGAGGCCGGCTTCATAGTCTTGCCACGAACAGTTTTCAGCGCGACGCGCTCCCAACGTGTGGCTTCATTCAATTCGACCCCTTCAGATATTCGCGAACGGCATCCGCAACCCGTGATGCCAGCGCCATCACGGTGAGCGCGGGATTCAGCCCGCCATTGGTCACGTGAAGTGACGCATCGGCAACAAAGAGATTGTTGAGTTCGTGCACGCGACCAGACGGATCCGTCACGCCATCCGCAACATCGGCTGCCATCCTGCAGGTACCGGCTTGGTGTTGCCCTGCGGAAACATACCCTGTGGTTTCCGCGCCGAAGGTCTCGATGTCCTCTGCCCCGGCTGCTGCGAGCCACTCTTTCGCCCGCTCTCGCAGAAATCTGCCGGTGCGGATGGTTTCCGGATGTACGCTGCCTGAAAGACGAACAACCGGTATGCCGAGCGAATCGGTGACCGCCGGATCAAGTGTCACACGTGCCTCGGGATTGGGGATCTCCTGCACCGGTCCCATCACAGTGATGGTACGGCGATAGGCCTTGGCCATCCATTCCTTGTGCGCAGGACCCCAGGGGGCGGGCGCACGATGACGATGGCTGTACCAGAACTGGATCGGCAGCATAGGGTAGTCGTTGGCAAGCATGCCACCGCCTATGATGCCGGGATTGCCGTGGTTGAACTCACAGGTTGCGGTATTCGGCCCCGGCCCCGGTCCATTCGCGATGGGTTCTACGAACACGCCCCGAGCGCCGACATAGGCGTGTGACTGCAGGTGCCTGCCGAGATGGTCGCTGTGATTCCCATAGCCGCTCAGCCAGAGCAGACGGGCGGATTCGATCGCACCTGCAGACACGATCACTGCGTCGGCGCCGATGTCCCGCGTGCGACCGTCGTTGGCGATCACACGAACACCGCGCACCTGCGATGCCTGACCAGAAAGCACCTGGATGACACGAAGCCCTGTCGCCAGCGTGAACCTTCCCGTCGCCATGGCCTTGGGCAACATCGTGTTCTGGCTGCCGGCGCGTGCGTTCGCCGGACAGGCGAAACCCACACAGAGGTTGTTGTTGGAGCAAGGACCACGCCCGTCGTAATCGCGGGAATTGATGGCGAGAAGAACGGCCCGTGCGGTCCAACCCAGCTGATTGGCAGCGGCAAACAGTACTTTGCCCTGTGCATCCCGTTCGTGCGGCGGCATCGGATAGCCGCGTGTCCGCACGCCTGCATGACGATGACCCGGTTCGCCGGCGACGCCCAATGCGTACTCCGCCCAATCATAATGTGGCGCGAGATCGTTATAGGTCAGCGGCCAGTCAGCCAGGCTCGAACCGTGCGGGCGACCGTACCGGCTCGCCATAATGAAGTCGTTGGGCTTGAATCGCCATGCTTGTGCACCCCAGATACGGGTGCCGCCACCGACGCCCATCGCGTTGTTACCCCAGGCGGGATGGTGTGGTTGCAGGGTTCGAGGTTGGTGGTTATCGACGGCGATGACCCGCGGGTTACCGTGCAAGTTCGGCCCCACGTTGTGACCGTAGCGTGGAAAGCGGTGATTGCGCAGGTGATCCATCGGTACGTCCGCACGTTGCAGGTATTCACCACGTTCGATGCAGAGCACATCGATGCCCGCTTCGGTGAGCTTGCGCGCGACTACACCACCGCCAGCGCCCGAACCGATCACGATGGCACGGTAGTGAGGCGCGAGAGCCTGAATTTCAGGCCTTTGGTAGTGGGGTAACTCGTGGGGAATCTCTATCCTGGACCGGTAATTGAAGTCGATCATGCGAAAACCCGCTTCCGCGTAGTTGCCGCCGTTTTCCGGATTGCTGAAGTAACTCTCGGCAACTGCGCGGACGAACCAGTCGTGCTGGATGAGTGGTGCGCCGGCAAGCAATTCTGACAAATCGGATTCGTGATTGCCGACGACGTCTGCCCAGTTGCGGCTCAGGAAATCGCGAAAGCCCGTCTCACTTGCGGAGTAGAACCTGTCGGTCGGAATGACTTCGTCAGCACGAGCCTCCAGCAGTTGCCACTGGCGTTCATCGAGTTCGATAGCCAAAAGTGCGTCTCACGCCCAGCCCGTTTTGTAGTCAGCACTGAAACCAGGGCCGCGCACACGCAGGTGCTGGATTTTCCAGACGCCCGCTTCCTTGCGGTATTCCTCCTGGTAGCGCGCCGCCTGCCACTTGGCCTGGTTGCCTTCGCGGAACGTGAAGGGCCCGAGGAAGTACCAGGTGCCTTTGGCAGTATCGCCGTTGACCTCGATGCGTGGATTCATGGTCATGTGCTGCGAAAACGACATCATCTTCTGGAAGGAAGAAAACAGCGCGTGCAGCTGCTGGTGTCCTTCCGCGCGGCCGATGCCGCGACCTTCCCAGATGCAATCCCTGGTGAAGATCGTCACGATCCGGTCCGGATTATGGTCGTCATCGCAGATCTCGCAGTACATTGCCTTCAGCTGCTTGATCGCTTCGATGTCTTCCATTCGCGTCAGGCGGGCGAGGATATCGGCATCAGGCATGGAGGCGGTTCCTGGCGTGGTGTGGCCCCGATCATCCGTCGGCACCAGCTGTCGCGCAACCGTAGTCACGCGACCGTAGTCACGCGACAGCAGACCCACCCGAAAGTCACTGCTTCTTCAAGAAAGCGGTTTCAGGAGTATGTGTCGTGTGAAAGGACCGATAGCGCGGTCGATCACCGCCAATGGCTGGTAGCCTAGCGATCGATAGAGTTTTGCATTGCGGTCATTCAGGGTTTCGATCTGGGCGTCGACGGCGCCGCGTTGCAGTGCGGCGGCTTCGATGCGTGTGAGGGCTTCAGTCCCCAGACCCTGGCCGCGCAGATCGTCCCGCACCCAGAGATAGTTGATGAAGAGGCGCCGGAACTCGGTGCGTCCGATTGCGCCGGCAATCACTTCACTGCCATCGCGCAGAAAGGAGGCGATGGGGCGGGCTTCGCTACCGACTGCTTCCGCCCGTCCAAAGCGGAATACGCCCTCGCTGATGACGCGGGCGTCGTCGTCGGCGAAATCCTCTTCGACAGACCAGTTCACGCGATCAGCCGATTACGGTCGCGGCACTTTCCGGTGCAACCCGGTTCTCGATGAATCCCAGACGATCGATCTCGATCTTCACCACATCACCAGCCTTCAGGAACTTCGGCGGCTTCATGGCCGCGCCCACGCCGGAAGGCGTACCCATGAAAAGCACATCCCCCGCATCGAGCGTAAACGCCTGCGACAGGTGGGCGACGGCGTCGAAGCAGTTGAAGATCAGGTGTTTCGTATTCGAGTTCTGCCGCAATTCCCCATTGACCCAGCTGCGGATGTCGAGCGTGTGCGGATCACCCACTTCATCGGATGTCACCATCCAGGGGCCGATCGGGCCATGGGTATCGAATGACTTGCCGATCTGCATCGTTTGTGCCCGCATCTGCCAGTCACGCACGCTGACATCGTTGCCCACGCAATAGCCGGCAATCACTTCCTGTGCTCGCTCTCTCGGGACGTGTTTGCAACGGTTGCCGATGATCACCACCAGTTCCGCCTCGTAGTCGAGCGCTGACGATACAGAAGGCAGGTTGATGGTGTTGTATGGCCCGTTGATGCAGTTGTGCTGTTTGTTGAACCACATCTGGTGTTTGGGTGTGGCCATGCCGCTCTCCGCCACATGGTCGGCGTAGTTGAGGCCGATCGCCAGGATCTTGCCGGGATTGGTCACAGGGGCGTGCAGCTTGACCTTGGCAAGTTCGAGAGTTGGCGCCGTCCGCGCCACGGTGTCACGTACGCGCAGCATTGCGGCGTCACCGCCGCGAAGCAGATCCAGCATGGTTCCCGGAAGTTCGATGACCTGCTGGCCACGAACCGCACCAAGGCGCGGGAAGGGTGTATCTGCAGTTGAGAAGGAGATGAGTTTCATCGTGGCTCCTGTAGCGTGAGTTGATGTGTGAGCGCTGCCACCAGACCGTTGGCATCGTGGTTCTGATCACTGTGGCCGAAGATGTAACGGTCGGGTCGGACCAGAACGACATCCGCATCGTTGAAGATGCGATCGAAGCGACCACGAACCACGCTCAATCCGTCGATTTGGATTATGCGCCCACCAATGGACTGGAATAGCGACCGATTGGCGGGTGTGAGCTGAACTGAAGCCGCGGTTCTTCCCACCAGCGCGAAATCCTCACCGAGAAGATCATCCAGACGGCATTCACGGCCCGCAGCATCGCGCACCACCGGTTGTGCGAACAGATGTCCGGTGGCGCCCTGTTCACTCACCTGTTCGGCAATGATAACGCCTGATTTAAGGGGTGGTTGCCCGCGACCCTGGCCGTAGCCCGCAGCCTTGAGTCCGCCTGGCGTCTGCGGTGGCGTTCGTCCTTCACGCTGCGCGAGTTCGACATCGGCCATGTGTTCCATGAGGCGACCAATGGATACCGCCCACTCGATCAGATCCTCCGCATGTGCCTGTCTTTCCGCCTGATAGGAATCGAGCAGCTTCTCTGAACACACACCGTTGATGACCAGTGGCAGTTTCCACGCAAGATTCACGGCATCCCGCATCACGGTGTTCATGCCCTGGCCAAGAAAAGGGGGTGTCTGATGCGCTGCATCACCTGCGATGAGGATGCGTCCTTCGCGCCAGCTCTGCGCCGTGGCGGCATGAAACTGGTACACCGCTGCGCGAACGATTTCGCAGGTTCCGCGTGGCGTCCACGGATCGATGAGCGACAGGATGCGCTCCGGGTCGAGCATCATTTCCCGGGTTTCGCCTGGCAGCAGACGAAATTCCCAGCGACGTCCGGGATCCTTCGTAGCCACATAAGTCGTCAGCCGGTCCGGATCACAGACCTGCAGCGTTGCATTGCCGAGGGTGTGACCGGGCCGGGTACGGACGTCCACGACCAGCCAGTCGTGGTCATAACCAAGGCTTTTCCATTCGATGCCAAGGCTGCGCCGCGTAAAACTCGACGCGCCATCGCAGGCGATGAGCCATGGGGCGCTGATGTGTTTCAGTGAGTTTTCAGACGTGGTGACAGCCAGTGTTATCTGCGCGGCGTCCTGGGTCATCCCGCTGACCGTTGCCGGCACAAAACTGGTGATGTTCGGGTGTCGCAGCACCTGTTCACGCAGATAACTTTCAAGTTCGGGCTGGGAAAAAAAATTGGCGGGTTGCCAGCCATTCAGACCGAAATCCACACTGTCGCCACCAAAAACCCCTCGCGGCGTGAGTTCGCAAATCCGGCGCGGTCACCGGGACGGATCTTCTGCAGCATTGCGTCCACCGCTGCCGCATGTCCTGACGGCTGTAGCGCGCGGACGATCTCGCCATCGAGCATCACGGCTCTCGGTAAGGCGTACACCTCTGCATCCCGTTCAATGGCGGCAACGCGCAGTCCACGCGAGGCCAGCAAGAGGCTCATGAGTGCGCCTACCGGTCCGAGTCCGAGTACAGCGACGTCGAATTGGTGTGTTGTCAGTTCGAGAATCCTGCTTGTAGAACGACCTTTGGCGCTCGGGCTGCGGCCTTCGCGACGCCCTCGATGATCGCCGGCATAGGGGCAGGCTTGAACAACATCGCCCTGAGTTGAAAGGACTTGCCAAGAATGAGAGTCAATACAGTATGGAATTGGTGTCAAACAAGGCAGTCGCGGAACATCAGCTCGTGCCTGGGACTACACAACACCGGCTGAACCAGCTGGGGTTCTCGCCGGTAAAAACGGCGCGTACAGTGGAGCGAAGGTTTCGCCGTCTCGGCGAGAACCAGTGGGTGGGTGCGCAGTCAGAATTCAAGAGGGAAGAACTGTGAAGAAGTGGTTGCTGATTGCAGGAGTCGTGCTGGTGCTTTTGCTCGTGGTGAGCAGTTTCGTGCTGACCCGACCAGCCTTTGATGCACGGCTCGAAGGTGATCCGCTCCAGGGGCTCAAGATCCTGCCTTTGGAGCAGGGGTTGACTCTTGCGAGGTCATCAAGTGAAGAAACAACGCGCCTCCTGCTCGTGAGGGAAGCAACCTCTGAAGGGCTCAAGGTGGTTGATGTGGGCCGGGCTACAGGTCGCCCTCTCGATGATCCGATGGTCGCCCTGACGCTCTTTGGATACGACGAACTCGACTACATCGCCCGCAAAGGTGTTGAAGAGCTTGTCAGCATCGACACGCTGACCGTCCCCCTGGTCGCCGGTGAGTCGCACATCGCTGCCGGTACGAACTACAAGGCGCATGCCGAAGAGACCGGAATTGAAGGGGGCCCCTTCCTGTTTCCAAAGTTGACAACGGCTACCGGCTGGAATGCTGCAGTTCCCATGCGGACCCGGCTCGACTACGAAGCGGAACTCTGCGCTGTTCCCCTGAGTCGTGTCATATCAGGTGGCGAGGTCCAGTTCGGTTACGTGCTCTGCAACGACTTTACTGACCGTTGGCCTCTGGCGCGCGATGTCGACTTTGATCAGCCGATGGGTACCACCGGCTTTCCAGAGGGAAAGGGAGGCCCGGGCATGATGCCGCTCGGTCCTTTTTTGCTGGTCCCTCGTGATCACAAGGGTTTCTATCCGGAGGTTGAGCTCGAACTCTACTTGAATGGAGATCTTCGTCAGAAGTCGATGGCTGGCCTCATGATCTGGTCGCCGCAGGAGATCGCAGAGCAAGCCCTTGCAGCCTGTGAGCAGGACTACATCAAGGGAGAAGAGAAACTTCGATTGGTGGACTGTGAAGGCATCAGCGGCGGATCGATCCTGTTAACCGGCACGCCGGAAGGCGTATTGATGCATCAAGCGACGATCTGGAATCCGCTGGCTTACCTGCGGACGGGTGATGAGGTGATCCTTAGGGCCCGTTACTGCGGGGTGCTCAGGAACGTGGTCGAGTAGCCAAGTCTCTTTCACCGGTGACCTGACGAAGTCCTCGGCCTCAGCCGTGGATTGGACTGCGGCATCGACAATTCTGGCAGGTTCACGAAAAGAGGTATTCAATCTCCGGGTTTTCCCCAAGGCTTCCAGAGGGATATCGTGACCATTCGTAGCATCACACCGCAGCTGCGTACTACGGATCTTGCCAAGACCTTGCATTTCTACACCCAGGTGCTCGGTTTGATCGAAACCTTCCGGTTTCAGGATTTTTATGCCGGGGTAGCGACGGGCACCGGGACTGGAAGACAGGAGATCCACCTTAAGCAGGTCGACGAACGGGATGTTTCCATCGATGCGGTGCGGCGGGATGGTCATCTGCACCTGTACTTCGACGTGGCTGATGTTGATGCCTTTGCTTCACGGCTGGTAGCAGCGGGGGTGGTGCTGGTACAGCCGCCCCACGAGACGGCGTGGGGTATACGCGAGATAACCTTCGAAGATGACCAGGGCCATACGCTCTACGCCGGTGAGCCGCGCAGCTGAGGCGCGCTCTGCAGAGGATTACTGGATACCCTGATTGCGCTTTTCGTGTTCCGCCCATTCCTGCACGTTGCTGCCGTATTCGATCATCACATGTTTGCGATAGGCCGGCCGGGTGGTCAGTCGCTGATACCACGCCTCCATGGCCGGCAATGCCGGGCGTTCGATGGGCAACGTCATATAGCGGTACATCATCGCGCCAATGGCGATATCGGCAGTGCCGAGCTTCGGACCGCTGATGAAGTCTCGCCCCTCAAGCTGCCTGTTTAGCTGGGAGAAGATCCGGGCGCACTCCTGCACACAACGTTCGATTTTTTCCGGCGTGGAAGGGAGCCCGCGAATCAGCATCTGGAAAAGCGGAAAGAAACCGTTGGAAATGTCACTTCGTTGCCACTCCATCCACATGTCGGAGGTGGCAAGCTGTGCTGCGTCATCGGGCCAGAGTGTGCCCTTGCCGTAGGTCCGGGCGAGATAACGCACGCAGGCATTCGACTCCCACACCACCAGCTCGCCGTCCCGGATCGTCGGCACCACCTTGACCGGATTCGGGTAGTCCGACGGATACCCGAAAGAAGCGCCCACATCGATGCGCTGGTAGGCTAGATCAAGCTCACCGAGTGTCCACATGACTTTTTGCACGTTGGCGGAATTGCGCCGGCCGAGAACCGTAATCACAGGCAGTCTCCACAAAGTTCGACTGGATTATGCGTTGACGCGCCTCACGCTGTCTCGCCGCTGATTCGGCTTCGAGGCCGCCCTATACTGCTGGCTAAATGTGAATGGTCTCTGCGTGGAATTCTGCTTATGGAACTTTTGCTCATCCGGCATGGCCTGCCGCTGCATGTCGAAACACAGGATGGCTCGCCGGCTGATCCTCCACTCTCCGATATCGGCCGCGTACAGGCGAAACGGGTTGCCGATTGGCTGGCCCGGGAGAAGATCGACCGCCTGTACACAAGCCCGATGGCACGTGCCGCCCAGACCGCGGAACCCCTCGCGGAAAAGCTTGGCCTGCAGGCTGAGCCTCGCGAAGGTGTTGCTGAGTACGATCGCAACGCCACTGCGTACATCCCGACGGAAAAGCTCAAGGAAATCGACTACGACCGCTGGAAGAGGTTGATGTATGGAGACATCGATGCCGACTTTCATCACTTTGCGCACACCGCCATCGACAGCATCGAAGGCATCGTGCGCGACAACTCAGGCAAACGGGTGGCGGTGACCTGCCACGGCGGCGTAATCAACGTCTGGACTTCGCACGTGCTTGGCATGGCGCCGCGCATGTTCTTCAACCCCGACTACACCAGCATCCACCGCTACATGTGTGCCGGTACCGGCGAGCGGACGATCCGGGTGCTCAATGAAGCGGTCCACCTGCGGACGACATTGCCCGCTCTCGGGAGAAGTTGAAGAAGCAGTCGCTCATTCGCGGTCCGGATTCCGCCAGATCGGTCCGCGTGCCTTCACCGGGTCGAGCAAAGCCCAGTCGCCTTCATGGACTTCAAAACCCTTCGGAAAAGGTGGTCGAGCTTCCATGCCGAGGCTGTGCATGACCCGGTCGTCGCGGTAGTAACAGCGTGCCGTTGCAGTGATCAGCGCTGCAATAAGGAGCGGGTGCTCCTGTCTGACTGGTTCGAGCACGGCCTGATGTTGTTCGATAGGAAGACCCACGAATGAACCCCCGGACCTTTCATCGAGTATCCCGATCAGCTGTTGGATGGCGACGGTTTCCCGTCCGAGCGACTTCAGGATGTCCGCGAAGATAAGTGGATCATCCGCTCCGGGTACGCCGTGTTCATCACTTGCCGGAATCATGCTGCCGACGAGCACGGCAAGTGTCCGGCTTTGGGCCGAGGTTAGCTTCGCCTGAAAATGAATCTCGGTTTTCATGCGTCGGCGTCGAACAGATTGGCGAGACGTTTTTTGATGTTATCCGCCACATGCAAGGCGATCGCCTGAATCGTTGCGGTCGGATTCACACCACCCGACGTGACGAATACGCTGCCGTCGACGATGAAAAGGTTTTTTACGTCGTGGGCACGTCCCCAGGAGTTAACTACAGAGTTCTCCGGGTCATCGCCCATGCGTGCTGTACCCAACAGATGCCAGCCGCCGTTGAGGATGGGCGCCTCACTCTGTATTTCCCTCGCGCCCGCAGTTTCGAGGATTTCCCTGCCTCGTTCGATTGCGAAGGCCAGCATGGCGCGGCTGTTGGCACTCAGTTGGTATTCGATGCGCGGCGCAGGGATGCCGTTGGCATCCTTGAGTACCGGATCGAGGGTCACGCGGTTGTGAGCTTCCGGCAGATCCTCGCAGATGGCTGCCATGGAAATGCTGCGATCAAACAGCATTCGATAAGCCTCGTGATGGCCGCTTCCCCAGGGAATCAGCCCGGTCATCATGCCGACCATGGCAGTCAATGCCGGTCCCATGCCGCGGTTGAACTGAAACGTAAATCCGCGCACGAATCCCCGCGTTCGATCCGTTTCGTAGAACTGTTGGCTCCAGGTGCCGACGTGCGGACCGCGATGGCCATCGAGCGGTCGATCAAAGAATCCCCTGATTGAGGCATAGGGGTGAAACATCAGGTTGCGCCCCACAAGGCCAGTCGAATTCGCGAGGCCGTTCGGGAAGCGGTTGCTGGTGGAATTCAGCAACAGTCGTGGTGTGCCGACGCCGTTGCAGGCCACAACGACCACGTCAGCAGGCTGGAACTGCTCGACACCTGAAACATCGAAGTACACCGCTCCATTCGCCATGCCGGATGCATCCACGGTGATCTCGCGAACACGGGCACGCGTACGCAGTTCCACGCGCTGACGAATGGCATGCGGCCAGTAGGTGATATCGGTGCTGGCTTTTGCACCTTGTGCGCATCCCGCCATGCAGTTGCCAAGATTGATGCAACGCCCGCGCCCGTCGTAGTCCTTCGTTGCCATGGCGGTGTCCGCAGGCCACCAGTGCCAGCCGAGGGTGTTGAGGGCGCGGCCATACGTCGTACCGGTGTGGCCAAGGGGTAGCGGCGGCAGTACCGCCTCCTTGGGTGGATAGGCCGGATCGCCGGCGAGGCCAGAGATCCCCATCATGCGATCGTTCAAAGCAAACCAGGGTTCAAGCGTCGGATAGTCGATGGGCCAGTCGTCCGCAACACCGTCCAGGGAGCGCACCCGGAAATCTGACGGATGTAATCTGGGGAAGTGACCCGCATAGAGAATCGTGCCACCACCCACACCATTGAAGTTCACCACCTTGATGGGCGAACCACTGTCATTGATCGGATAGTCTGCGGGACTGCGGCGCACGTTCGGATTGATGTTGAAGTCGGTGAATTGCCGCTCTTCCCAGTCGCGGCCATTGCTCGGGTAGTCAGTGGGTTTTACCCAGTCTCCCTGTTCGAGACAGACGATGCGCATGCGCGTTTCGGCAAGACTCCAGGCAACCGCGGCGCCTGAGGCGCCAGCGCCGATGATGAGGACGTCCGCCCGTTCCAGCTGGCTCAATGGTCTCTCGATACGAGGCTTGATGATTGTGAGGAGCATGCCTCCTCGATTTCGAAGGCTCAAGTTGGCGATCTATTCAGGGTTGGCAAATCGCCTGCAGCCGTCCTTCAGGTGCTGGTATCCTCTATCCAGCCTCTGGCCGGAGACACCCATGAGCGAAGAATCCGGATTCCGTTTCCGCGGCATCAACCACCTTGCGCTGACTTCTTCTGACATGGATCGAACCATCCGGTTCTATCGTGATGTCCTTGGCATGCCGCTGACCAAAACCATCGATTTCCCGGGCGGGCGCGGGAAGCACTATTTCTTCGATATTGGCGGCGGTGACAGCATCGCCTTTTTTGAGTTTCCAAAGGGGCCGAAGCCGGTTGACCGAAAGACTCTGGGTCAGATGGCTGCGACGCCCGGGATGATGCATCACGTCGCTTTCGACGTGGCGCCTGAAGACATCGAGAGATACCGCGACAGGCTTATCGCAAAGGGCATTGAGGTCACCGAGGTGGTGAACCACGACGATACCGAGAAAGGTGCCAGCCCTGAGATCAATGAGAGCACTTTCGTGCGCTCAATCTACTTCCGCGATCCAGACGGTTTTCAGCTCGAGTTTGCTGCGTGGGCCCGACCGCTGGTGGTGCAGGATGTGAAGCCAGAGTATCGGGACAACCAAGGCCGGGCGTAGTCCGAAGCGCGATCAGCTTTTCTTCAATGCTGCGAGTTTGAAGTTGTCCCAGGTGACGATCGAATCCGGGATCATCACGATCCATCGGCCGTGATCACCGCGAGCGGTCGCATTGTTCGGTGGCGGATTGGCGACAGCGGGTGAGCCGTGACCGCCGTTGTACTTGCGGCCCATCTGGATTCGCGCCTCCTGCAGATGCGGGTCAGCCGCCTCAGCTGCTGCATCTTCCAGCACGTAGGCATTGCCCTGCAGCGTCACCGCCTGCAATTCAGGGAATCGTTCATTGCGATCGACAACGATCGAACATGACGGCGCTCGACGCAGGTTCACTACCTTCTGTCCACGACCATGGATATACACCCGCCCGCCCGCCCAACCGAACCACATCGGTGTGAGGTTGATCTTTGTGCCGGGGCCGATCGTCGCGATGCGGCAGTTCCAGCTGCTGGTCATGATTTCGGTGATCTGGGATTCGTCGAGGGCAAGTTTTTTTGATATGGGCATGCGTTCTATCCAGGTGGTTGAGCGTGGCGTTAATGGAACTGGATCATACCCTTTGGCGCTTCAATCCAGCCGCACCGGATCAAGAACGGTACCCGGCGGATAGTTGTCCGCAATCTGGAACATGCCATCAAGGGTAATCACCGCACTCATGGTGACTGTGCCATCGGCGCCGATTTCGGCTGGACCGAGGTTAGCGATGACACACCGGCCTTTGTTCATGGGTGCTTCGTTTGCGGTGAGGACAAGCCCCTTCTCTCCGACCTCGATACCGAGATCCGAGAGCGTTGAATGGAGCATACCGCCATGCGCATCGAATGCGACTGAACCCTGAAAGCGCATCGCCCCGGTGGCTGAGCCGTCCGGCGCGATGCTGAGATCGCCGCCCGGAAGCGCGTTGAACGCAAAAGTTCCATCGTCGGCCTGAGTGGCGCCGTCAGTCAGCGTCACGGTTCCTTCGACCGCTTGGACATAGCCGCGAAAGCTGACCTTTACGCCCCAGGTGAGCCGGTTGAATCCCATGGTTTTTCCGAAAGTCTCGAGAAGCCAAGAATGGTGCAGACGGCCGGGAATTGCACCTCGTCGGATTTGATCGCGGAGCTGGATGCGGTCGCTACCCCGCACTCACATCCAGCGTCTGAATCAGGTTGTTCTTGACCAGGCCCTTCTCCCGCTTGCGCTCGTACTTCTTCGCCGGCGTATTGATGATCGGTGAGAGCTCTGCGGCGTTGAAACTGCGCCGATGCACATCACGGCTGACATCTCCGTAGGTGGTGCTGCGCTGGCGTGGCACACGGTTGGCACTCTTGATGATGCGGGTCATCTCCTCGGGAGATGTTTCCTGACCATGTAGCGTTCCTGCTGCACGGGAGATGCTCTCGTTCATCAGCGTACCGCCGAGATCGTTGCAACCTGCGTTGAGACACGCGAGCACACCCGCATGACCCATCTTCACCCAGCTCGCTTGGATATTGTGGATATGCCCGTGCAGGACGATGCGCGCCACGCTGTGCATGAGCAGCGCTTCGCGGAAGGTGGGCCCGCGACGGGCCTTGCCCTTGAGGTACATGGGCGCTTCCATGTGGACGAAGGGCAGCGGAACGAATTCGGTGAAGCCGCCGGTGCGGGCCTGGAGGTCGCGAACACGAATCAGATGCCTCGCCCAGTGCACGGGTTTTTCCACATGGCCGTACATGATGGTGGCTGTGGTCTTGAAGCCGACCTGGTGGGCGGTCTCCATGACTTCGAGCCACTGCGCCGTATTGATCTTGTCCGCACAGATGATGGCGCGCACTTCATCGTCGAGGATTTCCGCTGCTGTGCCCGGCAGCGTTCCAAGACCGGCTGCTTTCAAACGTTCGAGATAAGGGGCGAGTGGCATGCCGAGGGTCGCTGCGCCCTGCCAGACTTCGAGTGGCGAAAACGCATGGATGTGCATTGCCGGCACGGCCTGTTTCACGGTGTGCAGGATTTCCACATAGGTGTCGCCGGTATATTCGGGATGGATCCCGCCCTGCATGCACACTTCCGTTGCGCCCCGATCCCAGGCTTCGGCGACACGGCGCGCAATTTCGTCCGGTGCCAGGTCATAGGGACGCCCGCGCAGATTTTCCGAGAGTTTGCCTTTGGAAAACGCGCAGAACTGACATTTGAAATAACAGATGTTGGTGTAGTTGATGTTGCGATTAACCGCGTAGCTCACGGTCTCACCGTTCACCTTCGAACGAAGCGCATCCGCCGCGCGCACGACCGCAGAGAAGTCATCACCGCGCGCCGCAAAGAGTCGCACCACTTCTTTTTCGTTCAGTACCTCGCCCGTTGCGGCGCGATCCAGGGTCGACTGCAGGTCCGCAGAAACATGGCGTGGCTCGTGAATAACGAGATCGAGCACATCCTTCGGCGGCTCGACCGGATCACCCGGGCTCCAGTTGTCGATTCGCGGAAAGCCTTCTGCGTCGATCCGGTTGAGAATCGACTCGTGCAGATCCGGATGCACCCAACGATCAAGATCACTCGCATATGCCGGATAGATCGTCAGTCTTTCCGTGAGGAATTTGCCCGCCGTCGCCGTTTCCCGGGCGAGTTCATCGAGGTGTGGCCAAGGCGCTTCCGGGTTCACGAAGTCCGGCGTCAGTGGAGATACGCCACCCCAGTCGTTGATGCCGGCGTGCACGATTTGCGGCAGTACGCCCGGGCTCAGGTTGGGCGGCGCCTGGATGCTCATCGATTCGCCGAAGATGATTCGGGCGACGGCGATCGTCCAGAGCAGCTCGTTCAGATCTGGCTCCGGCGCGTTCACCATCTTGGTATCGGGCTTGGCGCGGAAGTTCTGGACGATGATTTCCTGGATATGTCCGAACTCCTGGTGGATCGCGCGGATCTGCAGAAGAGAGTCGATCCGCTCCAGTCGCGTTTCGCCGATGCCGATGAGAATTCCGGTGGTGAACGGCACGCGTGCGATGCCGGCCTGACGCAGTGTTTCGAGGCGAACGGCCGGCACCTTGTCTGGTGAGCCGTAGTGCGGCATGCCTTTCTGCGTCAGCCGGTCGGAAGCGGACTCGAGCATGATGCCCATGGAGGGGGACACGCTCTTGAGCTTGGCCAGTTCGTCGGCGGTCAGATTGCCTGGGTTGAGATGGGGCAGCAGCCCGGTCTCTTCATAGACAGCCTTCGCTGCAGCGAAGAGGTAGTCGACTGTGGAGGCGTAACCCATCTGTGCAAGCGCTTCACGGGCCGCCTTGTAGCGCAGCTCCGGCTTTTCGCCGAGGGTGAACAGCGCTTCTTTGCAGCCGAGCTTTGCCCCTTCGGAAGCGACCTTCAGCACTTCCTCAATGGACATGTAGGGCGCCTGCACCTTGCGTGGCACCTGGGCAAAGGTGCAGTAGTGGCAGACGTCCCTGCAAAGGTGGGTGAGAGGCAGAAAGACCTTGCGCGAATAGGTGACCACGTTGTGAAATCCGCGGTCGCGAAGGGTTGCAGCCACATCGGCCAGCGCGCGGGTGTCTTCAAACCCGGCGAGCAGCCGGGCCTCGTCATCCGACGGAAGATAGCCTGCAAGCGCCTGCTCGAGCAGGTGATCGACCATGTGCTGTTCCCTCTTTACTGCTGCCGGACTGTTCCGGGTTGCGCCAGTTTATGGGCCGGGATGGCCACCGTTGGGAGGGCCATTATGGTGGTCGGCCAACCGGGCGGCTATACCCGATTTGTCCAAGTAAATACTGGTCTGGGTTTGCCGGTTGCTGCGGAGCAAGGTGACCAGATCGGCAGGTGTATCGATATCCAGCTCGAATCCGGGCAGTGGGCAGATATCCGGATCGAGCCCGCGATCCCGCGCGGATTGCAGATGCGGCCTGAAACTTTTGCCGTCAAAGAGCAGAGGAATGGCGTCGCCCGGGGTCAGGATGAGCCCGTTGGTCCCAAGTTTTTCGTCGTCCGGCATGATCGTCACGCGCCGGTGGCTGCTGAGCGCGGCATCGACTTCATCGGCCTTGAGCAGCGGAATGTCCGCAGGAACGATGAACACACCCTCCGCATCGAGATAGTCCCGCAGGTAGTCGGCACCCTGTTTGAGGGCGTCGGCGAGGTCTGCGTCCGGCTTTTCGGCAAAACGTTCGGTGCCAAACGCCTGGGCGAGGACATCGGCTTCCGGAGTGCGCGAGACAATCAGCGTGCCGCTCAGGTGGCTCGAGCGCGCAAGGGCGGTCAGGACATCCCGTGCCATAGCGAGCATCAGCAGACGCCGTTCTTCCGCCGACAGCACGTTGGCCAGGCGTTGTTTGGCGCTCTCGAGCGCCTTAAGGGGCACGATGGCCCAAATAGCTGGTTGAGAGATCGCGGGTTGAGAGATGGCCGGTTGACGGGTTTCCACGTCGGACCTCGGTGACGATAGGCAGTGTGTTGGCTGGTTTGTCAGTGATACCAGAAACGATCAGCGGCGCGGCAACCCTTCGAAAAAGTCCAGGCAGCTCTGCGCGAGTCCGATCCTATCTTTCAACGTTACCATGATGGTGCGGGTCACCACAGTCGCAGGACGGAGCTGCCCGTGCAACGCGGCATCCTGCTCATCAAGCACGAAGCCGTCGAGCAGATCTCCGTAGTGCGCGGCCACCTGGGCTGCAGTCGCGGGTACCTTCAGCTCCTGCATCATCTTCGCGGTGGGGCCTTTTATGGCTTTGCCACCGACGATCGGCGAAACCGCAATCACGGGCAGGCGGGACAACGCAGCGCGCATACCCGGTACGGCGAGGACGGCATCCACAGACACAAAAGGATTCGAAGGACAAATCACGACGCCAGTGCACTCGGCGAGAAAGGCGCTGAGCACCGGCGAAAGCTTGGCGGCATCGATGCCTTCGAAGTGGAAGCCGGTGACCGCTGGCGCACAGCGGTCGCGAACAAAGTAATGCTGAAAGGCCATAGGCCCCTGCTCGGCATGCACGATGGTCCGTACCGGTTGATCACACATCGGCACCATCGTGTGTGTTATGCCGAGTTTTGTGGTGATCTCGCGGGTGACTTCGGTCAGCGTTGCGCCTGCACGTAACCGTGCAGTCCGATGCAGGTGCAGCGCGAGATCATGATCACCGAGGCGGAACCAGCTTTCGCCACCCAGCGCCTCGAGGGAGTCGAGGCAGTTCCAGGTTTCACCCCGGCGGCCCCAACCGAGTTCGGTGTTGTTCAAGTCCGCTAGGGTGTAGGTGAGGGTATCGATGTCCGGGCAGATGTTGAGGCCCATGTGTTCGAAATCATCGCCAGTGTTGACGACGAAGAGTACTTCATCAGGCGGCAGGATCTTCGCGAGGCCCAGGGCAAGTTTGGCTCCGCCCACCCCACCTGTGATCGCGAGGATCTTTCTCAAGTTGAAGTGCTCAGTCGACCACGGGTGCGGTCACTTGAAGAGATCCTCTTCGAGCGGCCGGTTGATGAGTTGTGCCGTATCGGCGGTGTCGTCGGGCGGCAGGCCGCGCACCACTGCAGCTGGAATGCGTTCCGTGGTTTCACCCATCAGCAACGTGGCTGCAGTGGCAATCGCATCGGCACGGTTGATGAGCGTGACTTTGAGTTCGCGCCCGAAGATGTCATGACCGCCTCGGTGATCCTGCAAGACACGTACGCCTGCGGAACCGATCGCCGCTCCAATCGTGCCGAGTCGCCAGGGGCGATTGTGTGAATCCGTGATGATCACGCCGCAGTGTTTGCCGGTGGCACCGTAGACCGCGGCGCGGATACGCGCTGCGGAGGCATCCGGATCCACGGGCAACAACAGCGCCGACTCACCACCTCTGTGATCGACGTTCGACTGGTCAATGCCCGCGTTGGCCCCCACGAAACCGAGCCGGTGGCGAACGATGAGCGCACCCGGCCGAGTGCGCAGGATATTGGTGCTTTCATCCAGCACCAGCTGGACCATACGCGGGTCCTTGTCCGTAAGCGTGCCGAGTTCGACGGCCTTGCTGCTGGCCGTTATCGAATCGAGCTTGATCTGTCGCCCTTCCGCCTTGGAAACGATCTTCTGTGCAAGGCAGAGGATGTCGCCGTCGATCAAGTCGATCCCGGCTTGTCGCAGACTCTGCAGCAGCAGGGTGGCGAGATCGTCACCGGGCTGCACCATCGGCAGCCCTTCGAGCGGAATGACGTGCATCGGCATGTCAGTGATCGGGTTGACCGATGATCTTGATGCCGGCGTGGGAGATTTCCCCGCCCCGGTTAATCTGGATGAGAATCGAGGTCAGTGCTTCCGCGGCAGCGGAGTTTTCAATCGGACCTGCGTGCCAGCCTTTCATGCCCGCTTCGCCGACCAGTTGCACCACGCGTTCGCGCGCGTCCTTCTTGTTACCGGCAACCAGCACATCACACTCGATCTGCACGTCATGCTGCAGCAGATGGGCGGCAATGTTCTGGAAGGCGGTCACGACGGAAACATCGTCACCCAGGAAGAGTTGGGCGCGTTTGCCTGCACTGCCTTCCGGTGGCATTTGCACCGTGCCGACCTTCGGAGGAACGAGTGGGACAGTCACGTCGATGAGGATCTTGCCCTTGAGATGCTGCTTCACCGCATCGAGTGTCGAGATCTGGTGCGCTGCCGGAACTGTGAGGACGACGATGTCGCCCGCGGCTGCGGCAGCTACGTTTTCCATGGCATCGGCGTTGGTGGAGGGGCTGATCTTTTTCAGTTCAGCAACCGCGGCCTGCGCTTTGTCGAGGGTGCGTGAGCCGATGACGATGCGGTACCCCGCTTTGGCCCAGCGGATGGCGAGGCCAGTGCCGAGATCACCGGTACCGCCGAGAATGGCGATGGTCTCTTTGGACATGAAGTTTCCCCGTGTTCGAAAAGATGTGCCTTGAAGTGCCCTCTCCGGAGGGCGTTCGCGAAAAGGCCGGGATTATGCCCGAAAGCCCGGAGAACTGGAGATTGCCCTGCTCAGGGCTTCCACACCTGCGGCGGTTTGCCTTGGGCCATAGCGGCGAGTGACCAGACTTCAAGTCGCCAGGGTGTCAGGCGCAGAGCGCCAAAACTCTCGTCGGCATGCGACTTCCAGAACGCGGATGGGTCATAACCCACGGGCTCTGGCGTTGTTTTCAGGAGATTCCACAACCATGCGCGGGCATCCAGATCATCCTGTCACTCGGTCTTGCAGTCGATGATGGTCTGTTCGTGTTTCGGGTCCCGGTAGGTCAGTGAAACATGAGGATTGCCGGCGATGTGTTTGGCCTTGTGACTGTGTCGTCCGGTGGCGATCCAACCCGTTGAGCCATTCCAGACCGGATGCAGGATGCGTGATCGTGGTCGTCGGCGGGTATCGACGGTGGCGACGGTACACCACACGATCCGGGTGGTGATCTCTTTGAATTTGGCTCCGATATCGGCGGACTGGGTGGTCATTGATTTCGGACAGTCATGGTATTGCGAGGAATTGTGCAGGGTTGATTGGCTGTGGTCGAGTTCGGGATGACCGTGGTCAATCTCCTTATACTGCCGACCAGATCATGGCCGGAGGGGGCTGATGGAATCGAAACCAACCGTGATTGTGACGGGTGCCGGGTCCGGCATCGGTCGCGCTACGTCGTTGCGGTTTGCGCGTGAAGGATTCAGCGTGATTGCCAACGGCCGCAGGCATGAGGCGCTGGAGGAAACCACAGCTGCTGCCCGCGGGCTTTCCGGTCGGATCATTCCTGTTGCCGGAGATGTGGCCGTGGATGCGACTGCACAAAAACTCGTGACCGAAGCGCTGAACGCAGGTGATTTCGGCTGGCTGGTCAATAACGCAGGCATTGGCTGGAACTATGGCATAACCCATCCCGGTTCGATGGCCGCCACCCGTGATACGACACCCGATCAGTGGCGTGAGGTGATGCGGATCAATCTCGACTCGGTCTTCCTGCTTTGTCATGCGGCCTTGCCGCATCTGTGTGAGCGTGGTGGTGGTGGCATCGTTAATGTGTCGAGTGGTGGTGGCCTCAAAGGCATGGACGATGCGCATGCCTACGCAACCGCCAAGGCGGGCATCATTAACCTCACCCGCTCCATGGCGAAAACCTATGGACGCTTCAATGTCCGCTCGAATGTCATCGCGCCGGGATTCGTCGACACCGAGATGGTGGCGTCGGTGCTGGACTCCGGGATGAACCCGTTTGCAAATGAAGCGACCCGTTATCTCGTTTCCCCGCTGGGTAGACCAGGAACACCCGAAGAAGTGGCGGATGCGATTTTCTTCCTCACCGTGCAGGCGACATACTGCAATGGCGCGGTCTTGTCCATTGACGGAGGTTCGGTTGCATGAGCTGGCAACACATCAGACCCGCAGATCTGGCCTGGCGCACAGTATCGCCAGGGTTCTCATCACGAGTGCTCACGCAGGACCCGTTTCCCGTGTACCAGTACCGGGTCGAGGCGCGAACGGAGGCGCCCCTCAAAGGGCTCGTGCTGGTGCAGGAAGGCAGTGGCGAACTCGTCGGTGGCGTGCGCGTTGCTGCTGGCGATCTCTTGTGGAGACGGGCAGCGGAACAGGTGAGAGCGGCCGGTGCAGGTCTCATCTGGTCGCAACTTGAACTGCCTGTGTCAATGCAACCCGGTGTCGGGTCCTTCAAGGTGGGGGTGGATGAAAAACCCTGGCAGGCGTTTGAAGATCCCGCCGGGCGACCCACACAACCGGTTCAGGTTCTCCTCGATAGTACACTCTCGGCGCTGCGCACACGGTTCGTTCCAACCTACGAAGCCGGCGAGCATTGGCATGACTTCGATACGCTGTATTTCATCACGGCAGGCGATATGCAGTTCGGATTTGAGGGGCAGTACTACACCGGAGATGTCCGGCAGGTGCGTGGCGGATTCAGTTACGGGCCGGAGAAGCCGGGGCCTTCCGGAGTTGAGTTCGTGCTCTTCAGCTGTGGTGGCTCTGTCAATCTTCATTGGAGCGATCTGGAACGATCACCCCATGGTGCACTCAGCCGCTGATTCTGGTTGTTAGTTGCCGACCCGCGAAGCGGCGATATAAACGCGCGCGCGTTTGGCCTTGTTGATGCAGCTCGGGAAACGGTCTATGACCTGCTGACCCTTGGCAGCGGCGAGAAGGCTTGTGGCCTTGGCATAACTGACCGTGCCGGAAAAACCCTCAGCCTTGGCGATATCGAGTTCCTTCCACCCTTGATCGACGAGGTTATCGCACGTAGCCCGCCCTTCCATGCGGCCAGCACAGCCTGCGGCCACCAGGATGAGCAGAAAAATTGAAACACGAATTGCCATGCGGAACCCTCAGTCGGAAGTTTGCTTGGGGAGTATGCCGTCCGAATCCCGGCCGAACAGCCAGCCGCCGGGATAGGCATCACGCTTCTGACCTGTACAATCGTCGCCCGCGAACGATTCGCAAACAGCACCAGCAAACAAGAAGAGACGGGAGTTTCCGTGAGTACGCTTTTTTCGCCACTTGCCTTTCCGCGTGGCCCGGCCATGAAAAACCGGTTCATGCTGGCACCACTGACCAACCTCCAGAGCCATGCGGACGGTCGATTGTCCGATGCAGAGCATCATTGGCTCGCGATGCGGGCGAAGGGCGGTTTCGGTTCCACCATGACCTGTGCGGCCCACGTGCAGGCTGTCGGGCAGGGATTCCCCGGGCAATTGGGTGTGTTTGGTGAACAGCACCTTGCTCCGCTCAAACCACTGGCGCACACGATAAACAGCGCCAACAGCGTTTCGATCGTGCAGCTACACCATGCGGGTAACCGGTCACCCAAGGACTTGATCGGCACTGACCCGGTATGTCCGTCGGATGATCCGGCAACGGGCGCACGCGCTCTGACTGAAACCGAAGTGCATGCACTCATCGCCGACTTCATCGCCGCAGCGAAGCGGGTTGAAGAAGCTGGCTTCCATGGTATCGAGCTGCACGGTGCGCACGGTTACATCCTTTGCCAGTTCCTCAGCAGCGAAATCAACCAGCGCACCGATGACTTCGGCGGATCATGGGGAAATCGCAGCCGCATCCTGTTCGACATCATCCGCGGCATACGGAAAGTCTGCCGTCCTGATTTCATCGTTGGCGTGCGTTTGTCGCCGGAGCGGTTTGGCATGCGGCTCGCGGAGATCCGCGAGCTTTCCCAGCAGCTCATCGACACCGGTGCGGTGGATTTTCTCGACCTGTCCCTGTGGGATACGTTCAAACTTCCGGAAGAGCCGGACTTCAAGTCCAAACCGCTCATCAGCTGGTTTGCTGACCTGGATCGCAAAGGGGTACCAGTGGGCGTAGCCGGCAAAATTCATGACCCTGCGGATGCGGAGCGTGCGCTCGACATGGGCGCAGACTTTGTATTACTCGGTCGTGTGGCCATTCTGCATCACGACTATCCGGTAAAGTTCGTTGCGGATCGGCAATTCAAACCCGTGCGCCCGCCTGTTACCCGCGCCTGGCTTGCAACCGAAGGACTGAGCCCGCCCTTCATCAGCTATATGGCCAGCTGGAAAGGATTTGTCGCGGACTGACAGAAGGCGCTGCGAAGGACAGGTTTGCGTTTGATTACAGGGCGTCCAGCGCCACGAGCATGCTTTTCAATGCGAAGTGTCGATGACTGTCGAGGGTGAGTTGTCCCACTTCCTCGGCATTAAAACCTTCCTCGGCGTTCAAGCCGATCCAGCCGTTGTGGCCCATGTAGGCCGGAATCGAGGAGCGCTTGTCCATGATCAGCACGTCCTGGCGATCTACGCCAACCCAGAACCCGAGGGTCAGTGTGCCGTCGTAACGCCAGGCTTGCGCGAAGGTCTTTTTGCCGGCTCGCCAGACCGGATTACCGAAGGCTGTGGATTCTTCGGTTTCCGGCAGCGCCAGACAGAAGCGCCGCAGGTGAGCGATGACCTTTTTGACGTGGGGAAGGCCGAAGGAATCAGCTCGTTCCGAAGCAACCCGTTTGGAAACGCCGGTGATATTTGGAACCGGTGGCGGGCGATCTCCTTTCAAGCGCGGTGGTGCACACCAGACCCAGGCTTCCTGGATGCGTTCGCCGATGGTTCGCCAGCGCATGCCTTTGTTCAGATGAATGCCCACCCAGCCGCAGCTGCCGACGTAAGGCGGCACAAAGTAGAACTCGGGTTCCATATCCACGTGATACGCCTGTGCACCTGGGCCCATCGCGAGCCAGAGGGCGATGTTGCCGTCGCCATGGTGGTTGACTGAAAACGTCGCAAACGTCTTGCCGGCCACCTTGAAGTTTTGCGAGCCATGCGCGACCACCTCCGTAGTTTCCGGCAGGTAGAGGGTGAGTTCGCGTACTGCATCATCAATGGTGCGGGTCGTCATTCTGCTCTACGCTGATTTCCCGATAGCGGTAGTGCAAGACTACCTCGCCCATGGTGGCGCGGGCCACTTGCCGAAACACAGCTGCCACGTGCGAAATCGCGTAGTCTTCGTGACAACAAATCACCTCAGTACTCCGGAGACATTGACCATGCGAATTGGCCTGATGATTGGCGCAGATGGTACCCGCGCCACCCTCGATGACACCGTTGCTCGCGCGAAGGCGGCGGAGGCTGCCGGCTTCGATAACGTCTGGCTTGCCAATATCTTCTCGTTTGATGCGATCTCGACGCTTGCCATCATCGGCCGCGAGACTTCGCGCATCGGTCTTGGCACCGCCGTAACACCCACGTATCCACGCCATCCCACGGCCATCGCCCAACAGGCCATGACCACGCAAGCAGCCAGTCGTGGTCGCTTCACCTTGGGCGTTGGCCTTTCCCACAAGGTCGTGATTGAAGACATGCTGGGTCTTTCTTATGCACAACCGGCGAAGCACATGCGCGAGTACCTCAAGGTACTGATGCCGCTGGTATGTGGGGAGACCTGTCACTTCGATGGTGAACAGTACCGGGTACATGGCGTAACCCTAGATATCCAGGGCGGCAACAATCTACCCGTGGTGATTGCAGCGCTTGGACCCACGATGCTGAAACTCGCTGCGGAACTCTGTGATGGCACGAATACCTGGATGGTGGGGCCGCGGACCATGGAGAAGCACATCATCAAGTCGTTGCGCGACGGCGGTCTCTCGTCACCACGCGTGGTGGGTGGCTATCCGGTGTTGCTGACCCACAAGCCTGATGAAGCCCGCAAGGAGCTCGGCAAAATGCTGACGATCTACGGCCAGCTGCCGAGCTATCGCGGCATGCTCGACCGTGAAGGTCTGCGCAATCCCGAGGATGTCGCCATTCTCGGCGACGAAAATCTCCTGCGTGGTGAGATCCGGCGGTTGGCCGACATGGGTGTGACTGACTTTAACGCGGCCGTAATGTCGAGCGACCCGGCGGCGTATACACGAACGGTCGAGTTCCTCGCCGGCATCGCCAGCCGTTGATCTGCAGGGAGCGATATGAGCCAACAGATGCGCAATCTCGAAGGAAAAGTCGCCTGGATCACAGGTGCGGGTGCAGGTATCGGAGAAGCCGCAGCCAAGAGTCTCGCGGCGGCCGGCATGAAGGTGATTTTGTCCGGGCGTACTGCGGACAAACTCGCCGGTGTGGCGCGGGCCACCGGTGGCGACGTGTTGCCGCTCGATGTTGCTGACAAAGCTGCGGTTGTGGCCACCGTAGACAGCATCATTGCCCGTCATGGTCGCATCGATGTACTCGTCTCCAGTGCGGGCATGAACGTCAAGAACCGTAATTGGAAGTACTTGACCATGGAAGACTGGGACAAGGTCATCCGCATCGATCTCGATGGTGCGTTCTACTGCGCGAAGGCGGTTTTGCCACACATGATCCGGCAGGAAGATGGTCTGATCATCAACATCTCGTCGTGGGCTGGAAAATACGTGGGTGCCGTTACCGGGCCAGCTTATTCGGCGGCCAAGTTTGCAATGAATGCAATGAACGAGAGTCTCAATCTCGAGGCCGGTCAGTATGGCGTGCGCGCCTGTGCAATGTGCCCAGGTGAAGTGGCCACATCCATTCTCGACAGTCGACCGAATCCGCCGAGTGCGGAAGAGCGCAAACGTATGGTTCAGCCTGAGGACTGCGGTGAGACGATCCGCTTCCTCGCTGCACTGCCGAAACACGTCTGCATCAACGAGCTGACCATTTCACCCACATGGAACCGGGATTATGTGGCACAGGCGAGAGCCATCCCCTGATGCATCTCCCGCAGACGGTCAGTTTCCGCGGCGGGGCTACTTGCCGCGGATCTCATTCTTGAGGAATTCCGCCTGTTCCTTCGGAATCGCCACGAACGCGTTGAGGCTGCAGGTTGCACTGATGCGATCGACGTAGAAACGACGCGTTTCAATTGCCGTCACGGTGTCGAGATTGCAGACCCGGTTGGTGGTGAGGTCGAGTTGCAGTACTGCACGTTTACGAAGTCCGGGGCACTCGTTACGCAGGGTGTTGAGCCAGTACTTGCCGCCGCGACCTTCAAACAGGAGGTGTTTTTTGTCGAGCACCTCGATACGGGTGTACTCGGACGTTTGCAGACAACGTTCGGGTTTGCCGTAGTCCGTTGCGCTGAGCGATGAGGCCAGCACTTCTTCCACCGTGGGTGGTGGGGTTTTGGCGGTTTCGCCCTTGATGCCACAGGCTGCAAGCAGCAGCGTTGTGACCAACAAACCCGGTCGCAGAATTTTCATACAGCCTCCTGTTGCAGGTGGTGTGACCGATTCTGAACCTACACATGAACGCAGACTAAACCGCAGGGTTAATTCGAGTTGCGGTAGCGTTCAATGCCTTCAACGATCTTCTGTTTGGCGATGTCGGCACCGACCCACCGCTCCACCTTCACCCATTTGTTGGGTTCGAGGTCTTTGTAGTGGGCGAAAAAATACTCCACCTGCTGCAGGCTGATGTCCGGCAGATCGCTGAAGTTCTCGATCTTCTCATAGCGCCGGGTGAGTCGTGAGGAAGGCATCGCGATGATCTTCTCGTCACCACCCGCCTCGTCTTTCATCATGAGCACACCGATGGGTCGGCAGGACATGAAGGCACCCGGCGTGATGGCGCGTGTATTTACGACAAGTACATCCACCGGATCGCCGTCGTCAGAGAGAGAGTGTGGGATGAAACCATAATTACCGGGATAACGCATCGAGGTGTACAGACTCCGGTCCACGAACAGGGCGCCGGACTCTTTGTGCATTTCGTATTTTATGGGTTCTCCACCCACCGGGACTTCGATGATGACGTTGATGTCTTCTGGCGGGTTCTTGCCGGTCGGTATGGCGTCGATGTTCATGGGCTTCAGTTCTTCTTGCGTCGCGGTGTGGGATTGAGTGCATCGATTTCCGGTACCAGGTGTTCGATCATCAGTCGGGTCTGGTTCAGCATGTCCGCTGTTCCGGAAGCGATAGGACGGAGGATGAACTTGCGTACTCCCGCATCCAGGAATTCGCGGGCCAGTCGCATCATCTCGGCGGTATCGCCTACTGCGGTAAAGCCGGTTGCCGCTTTGCCGAGGCGTGCAGTCAGCAGCTGGTTGTAACGGGTCACGATGGGTTCATCGGCGGATCCGAAGCGGAAGCCAAAGCCTGCTCCGAAGTGATCCGGGTCCATCGGTCGGCCCAGTTCTTCTGCACGTGTCTTGATGGCTGCGATGACCGGGCGCACGTCATCCGCATTTTCAATGCCAGCCTGCCAGCCTGTACCCCAGCGTACGGTCCGTTCGATGGCTTGCTCTGCGCTACCACCCACCCAGAGGGGCATGGGCTTCTGTGCGGGTTTGGGAGCGATGGTGGCATCGGTCAGCTGGTAGTGTTTGCCAGCATAGGTGACCTTGTCTTCGGTCCAGAGGCGAGTGAGGATTTCGAGGCCTTCCGCAGCCCGTTCACCTCGCCCCCGGGTGGGTGTGCCGGTGGCCACATAGTCTTTTGATACGGCGCTGCCGACACCGAACGCTGGCAACAATCGCCCCTCGGAAAGTACGTCGATGGTGGCGCAGGCTTTGGCCATGATCACAGGATCACGCAGCCCAAGGCTTGCCACATTCATGCCGAACTTCACTTTCTTGGTACGTCCGGCGAGAGCGGCCATGACGCTCATGCACTCGAGATTGTCATCGGCGCCAATGATCCGATCACTTTGCCAGATCGAATCCACACCGCCGCTGTCGCACAGATCCACCCATTGCCAGAAGCCGCGCGCGTCATCAAACGTGAAGTTGGCTATGCCGATGCCGGCACCGATGCTCATGGTGTTCGAGTACTCCGCAGGTCAAGAGATCAACGGCGAATGCTCGCGTGATCGCCACCGGGATACAAGGACGCAGTTCGCCTCTTGCAGTTAAGCGCCTGGGCCGATTTACGCACGCACTCGTGCCGGGTCGTACGCATCACGCAAGCGGTCGCCGAGCAGATTCAGACTCCACACCGTGATTGCCAGGAACGTTGCGGGAAAGAGCAGGGTCCAGGGAGCGGACTCCATGGTTGTCGTGCCGTCGGCGATCAATACACCCCAGCTGGCATCCGGTTCCTGCACGCCGAGACCGAGAAAGCTGAGAAAACTCTCGGCGAGGATGATTCCCGGCACGGTCAGCGTCGCATACACCAGCGCAGGACCCGCAACGTTCGGAAGGATGTGGCGAAACACGATCCAGGGCGTGGTTGCACCGAGAGCGCGAGCCGCGAGGATGAAGTTGGCGTTGCGTATCCGAAGCGTCTGACCGCGAACGATGCGGGCAATGTCCAGCCAATACACAGCGCCGAGGCCCGCGAAGAGCGCCCACGTGTTACGCCCCACAACGACCACGATAAGGATCACGACGAGCACGAAGGGCAGGGCATAGAGCGTATCCACGAGACGCATCATCAGTTGATCGGTGCGACCCCCGATGTAACCGGCGATGGCACCATACGGTACACCAATCAGCACGCTGATCCCGGTTGCGAGCAAGGCGATGGACAAGGATAACCGACCGCCTTCAGCGATTCGGGTGAAGAGGTCGCGACCAACTAGGTCTGTGCCGAACCAGTGTCGATCATCGGGCGGCGTTTCAAGCGATTCCCAGTCCACGTCTTCTGCATTGAAGCCGGAAACCGACGTACTGGTCAGCGTCAACAGAACGATGCAAAGCAGCAGCACGGAAGCCGCCATCGCCACTGCGGAACCACAACAAATCTGTTTGAGACGGCGGCTCACGCCAATGCCCTGATGCGTGGATCGAGCACGCGGTAGGTGAGGTCAGCGAGAAAGTTGAAGATCAGGATCATGCCGGCGTAAACCACCGCAACCCCCATCACCAGCGTGTAGTCGCGGTTGAGTGCCGCCTGAACGAAATAGCGGCCAATACCAGGCAGATCAAAAACCGTTTCCACCACCACGGTTCCGGTCAATAGACCCGCGGCGAGTGGACCGAGATAGGAAACCACCGGCAGTGCCGCTAATGGCATGACGTGCCGCCAGAGGATCCTGAGCTCCGGTAGACCTTTGCTGCGCGCGGTGAGCACGTGAGGTTCTAGCAGACTCTCCGCGACAGCACCACGGACCAGCCGTGCAATCGCTGCAGCGTAAGGCAGTGCTGCAGTCACGCAGGGCATGATGTAGTGCGCGGGGCTGCCGATTCCGGAAGCGGGCAACCATTGCAGCAGGATCGCAAACACCAGCACCGCCACAGGCGCGGCGATGATGCCGGGAATCGCCAGACCGAGGCTCACCACACTCATGATGAGGCCGTCGATCATGCCACCTGGATGGCGTGCCGCTGTGGTCCCGGCGATGACGCCGATGAAGAGTGCGATGATGAGCGCGAGCACACCAATCGTAAGGCTGACGGGTAGCCCTTCGGCGATGAGGTCGTTCACTGAAAAGTCTTTCTGGCTGAACGACGGCCCGAGATCTCCCTCCAGGAGATTGCCGAGCCAACGCAAATACTGCCGTGGTACGGGTTCATCGAGGTGATAAGCCGCCCGCAGGTTGGCTTCGATTTCTGGTGGCAGCGCGCGTTCACCATCAAATGGACCACCGGGTGCCAGACGCAACAGGCCGAAGATCAATGTAACGATGGCGAGAAAGGTGACGGCGAGAACACTCAGGCGCCGCAGAATCATCGTGTCAGATCAGCGAACCAGGAAGCGCGCTGGATGAGCATCGCGCGGGTTGTCGTGCCAGCCACGCAGCTCGGCGCGTACAAGCCGCCTTGATGTCAACGCGAAGAGCGGCATCACGGGATAGTGTTTCATCGCCGCAGTTTCTGCTTCAGCGAGCAGGCGGTGGCGCGCCGCGATGTCCTTCTGGCGGCGTGCGTCGTCGATCAGGGCATCCACAGCTTGATCAGCAAAGGCCCCATAGTTGGTATCTCCAGCGCGGCTATGCAGCAGGCCAAGGTAGTGCTCCGGATTGCTTTCTCCCAGCCATCCGGCCTGGGCCACATCAAAGTTGCCTTGGCGCAGGTCGGCGTAATGTACCTTCAGTTCGGACTGGTGAAGTTCCACCCGTACCCCGATCTGTTGCCAGAATGCGGCGGTTGCAAGATTGGCGCGTTTGGCGTCGGTACCTGTGGCATAACGCAGAGTCAGCTCGAGGGGATTCGCAGGACCAAAACCTGCGCTTGTGAGCAGCGCTCGGGCGCGGCGCTGGCGATCACCAAGCGGTTGTCCCGCATGTGACAAAGCCGGGTGCGTGTAATCCGCAACCATGGGTGGAACGAATGAACCCACCGGGATGTCTCCCGACTTCATGACCTTGTCAGTGAGTGTCGCCGGCTCGACCACGATGGCAAGCGCTTCTCGCACTCTGGGGTCGCTGAATGGCGCTTTTCGGGTATTGAATACGAGGTAGATCATCGAGAGCTGCGGGGCGAGGTGCAGTTCGGCGGCGCGCTCCGTTCGGATCGTTGCCAGTTCGTTGGCGGGAAATGCCGCGATGGCATCGAGGGTGCCGGCGCGGAAGCGATTCCAGGCGTTCTGCGTATTGGCGGCTGGATAGTGAAACACCTGGAGGGCAGCAGGTTTCGGCTCAAAGTGGGGATTGCGCGCGAGCTCCAGGTGCTGCTGGGGTTTCCAGTCACGCAGCAGATAGGCGCCGTTGGACACCCAGTTCTGCGGCTTCACCCAGGCATCGCCAACCTTGTCGATGACATGTGCAGGAACCGGATAGGCGGTGGGGTAGAGAAGCCGCTCTGGCAGATGGGGATAGGGCAAAGCGAGGGTGAGCTCCAGAGCCAGATCATCTACGGCACGAACGCCGAGCTCATCCACCTTGAGTTGGCCGTTGGCGATCGCTTCAGCGTTACGCAGCGGATACATGAAGTAGGCAAGGCTCGCCGCAGTTTCCGGATTGATCAGGCGCCGAAATGAATAGACGAAGTCCTTGGCGGTCACGGCCTTGCCGTCGGACCAGCGGCCTTTGGGGTCCAGATAGAACGTCCAGGTCAGACCGTCTTCGCTGACGTCCCATTTCAGTGCCGCACCGGGCATCAGCTTGCCGTCTGCACTGAAGGTTGTCAGGCCAAGAAACAGATCACCGAGGACTGCTTCTTCGATGCGCAGGTTGTAGCGGTGTGGATCAAGCGTGGCAGGCTCACCGGCCAAACCGAGGTGCAGTACCTTACCGTCCGCAGCTTTGACCAGCGGTGTCATGATGGCGTTACAGAGGAGCAGCGAGAGACAAAGAAGGCGTGATGACATGGAAGCAGCAGGTCCAATCGATGACGGAACGCACGATAACGGAACGAAGGCGCAAAGCCAGCGCTTTGACGGCGCATCGATCAACCCCACAATGCAGGTGGAGTTTTTTCTGGCAGTTCAGAGGTTGTGAGCGATGACGTCGATGGTTGCGGATATCGGTGGTACCCATGCCCGGTTCGCTCTGGCCGATGCAGCGGGGGTACTGCAGGCTCCGGTGATTCTCCCAACCCGGGACATGACCACTGCATTGGATCTGGTACAGGCGGCCATCGAGCAGCTGGGTGTGCGTCCCGAGCGGATCTGCCTCGCGGTTGCAGGTCCCGTATGCGACGGGCAGGCGAAGATCACCAATCAGGGCGCCGTGTTCGATGAGGTGGATCTGTCAAAGAAACTGGGCCTGCCGGTACATCTCGTGAACGACTTCGTTGCGCTCGCCCATGGCGTGACTTCGTTCCAATCGTTGCACCCAATCGGCTCCGGAACTGCGGATGGTGGCGTGAAGGCACTGCTGGGTCCGGGTAGTGGCCTCGGCATGGCCGTGCTCGTCCCGGAAGCTGGCGGTTACCGCATCCAGGCGAGTGAAGGCGGGCATGCGGATCTGGCGGTGACCTCACATCTTGAAGCGGAGCTGTGGGGCGCCTTGTCACGACGGGTCAGCCACGTCTGTTGGGAAGCAGTATTATCCGGGCCGGGTCTGGTCACGCTGCATGCCGCGCTCTCGGAAGTATGGGGCGTGGAATCGAAGTCGATGACGGCTGCGGAGATCAGTGCCGCCGGCCTGAGCGTGGAAGACCCGATCTGCCACCAGACCCTCGAACTTTTTTTCGGCTTCCTCGGCACCGCTGCCGGCAATCTCGCGGTAACCACGCTTGCGACGGGTGGCGTCTACATCGGTGGCGGCATCGTGCCGCAAATGGTGGACTTCGCGGCATCAAGCCCGTTCCGGCGACGATTCGAAGAGCGCGGCATGATGACCGACATGGTGAAGAACGTTCCGGTGTGGGTGGTGATGGACGCCAATCCGGGGTTGGTGGGGGCGGTGCGTTACGCAGCGCGGATTGAAGGGTGACAGTGACTTCGGCGAGCCCGGACGTCGATCTAGCCGGATACAGGCGCTACTGCGTTCCGGTTTTCGATTGCAGGAATCGCTGCCTCAGGAAGGACTGGAAGTCTTCGAGTGGCACCGGCATGGAGAGCAGATAACCCTGCACTTCGTTGCATCCCGCCTGCAGCAGCGCGTTGAGCTGGGCCTCCGTTTCCACCCCTACACCCACCGTACGCAGATTGAAGCGTCGTCCCAGGTTACAGAGTTCCGATGCGAGTTCGAGTGCCG
>Ga0194132_10000744_pt1 | contig 66080 bp, 63 predicted proteins | sample TA2KigOf80mmetaG_FD_148612 | JGI IMG/M metagenome (GOLD analysis project Ga0194132, IMG submission 148612) | Freshwater microbial communities from Lake Tanganyika, Tanzania - TA2015054 Kigoma Offshore 80m | ecosystem: Environmental > Aquatic > Freshwater > Lake | place: Tanzania: Lake...
CGCCCATCGCAGCCGCCAGCGCAGGCGCGCTCGCCGCCCTCACCTGCTGCCGCTGGCTGCTCGGTATCGGCGTCGACACGGCGGCGCGCGACCTCGTGCTCCCGGCCGGCAGCGCCATCTGGACCGACGGCGCTGCGCCCGCCCGCCTGCGGTGCCCTCGTGGTTGCCCGCCGCCGGACCAGCCGGTATGAAGTGGGGTCCCTTCGCGCCCCCACCCCGCGCGGTTCTTCACACCCTTCACTCCTAGAGGATCGTCTCCCATGCCGGATCTCATCGCACCCCACGGTGGGCTCAAGGAGCCCGTCTCGCGCACCGTCGCGTCCGAGCGAATCGAGAGCTTCAAGAGCGAAGCCGCGAAGCTGCGCAGAATCCCGGTGTCGGACGCCGACCTGTCGACCGTCTACCGTTTCGGTGACGGCGGGTTGAGCCCGCTCACCGGCCCGATGGGCGAGGCCGAGTACCATCGCGTGCTCGACGAGGCCTGCATCGAGCGCGGCGGAAGGAAGTACGCGTGGACCATCCCGCTCGCGTTCCCGGTCGACGCGACGATCGCGAGGCAGGTCGCCAAGGGCGACCGGGTCGCGCTCGCGAGCTCGCGCGGCGACATCGTCGCGACGCTCGACGTGAGCGACGTCTTCGCGTGGGACAAGCAGAAATATCTCAAGTCGGTCTACGGGACCGAACGGACCGACCATCCGGGTGCCGACATGGTGCTCAAGGGGGACGCCGAGGCGACGCACCTGATCGGCGGCACGATCGACGTCCTGCCGCAGCCCAAGCACCCGGCGTTCGGCAAGTACGTCCTCACGCCGCGCGAGGTCCGGACGCTCCTCGCCGCGAAGGGCTGGGAGCGCGTGGTCGCCTTCCAGACCCGCAACCCCCTGCACCGCGCGCACGAGTACGCGCTGGTCTACGGCCTCGAGACGCTCGTCCGTCAGGGCCTGAACGCCGGCGCCTGCCTGAACCCGTTGATCGGCGAGACCAAGGGCGACGACGTGCAGGCCGACGTTCGCATGTCGACCTACGAGGCGCTGATCACGCAGCGCGGACTCGGCGAGGGCGACAGCGACCAGGCGCTGTGGGGCCCCCGGAAGGAGTCGGTGCCCGATCGCGTGATCCTGCTCGGGCTCGACATCAAGATGTTCTACGGCGGGCCGAAGGAAGCGGTGATGCACGGCATCTACCGGCAGAACTTCGGGTTCACCGACATCATCATCGGCCGCAAGCACGCCGACGCCCCGTACCAGGACGGCAGCAACATCTGGGGCGACTTCGACGCCCAGGAGATCTTCGGCAAGCTCGGCGGCGACCTGCAGATCAAGCCGCTGAAGGTCGGCTTCGCCGCGTACTACGAGTCGATCGGACGCGTCGATCTGACCGAGAACCACCCGGAGGAGAAGCCCGTGTCGATCTCGGGGAAGGACGTCCGCAAGAGCCTGCTCGATGGCAAGCAGGTCGACCCGCGCATCATGCGCGAGAGCACCTCGCGGATCCTCGCCGAGGCGATGAAGCAGGGGGCGTGAGGCTGCCGCCGCAGGTCGCCGTCCCCACCGGCTGACCGAAGTCCCGAGCGCGCTCAGCGCAGCGCGCGATCGATCGAAGGGAGTGCGGAGAGTGGGGCGCTGCGCGGCTTCGCCGCGCGGCGCGAGGGCTCGCGGGGCGCTTCCGTCGCGACTACCCGACGGACGCTCCGAGCTCGAGCGAGACCCCGTAGAAGCGCGTCAGCAGCATGGCGAGCGCGAGCAGCGCGGCCACCATGCCGAGCAGCGACGACACCGCCACCCCGGCGAGCAGCAGGCTCAGCAACACGCCAGCGATCCCGAGAACCGGCGCCACGAACTCCGGCTGGTTGAACGGCGCCACCGGGTAGGTGATCTTCACCAGTCGGTCGACCGCGTCGCGCGTGAACAGCCCATCCGGAGCGATCGTCTCCCCGAGGGCCGACAGGGCGCCCGAGACCGTGTCGACCAGGCTCTGCCAGGAGAAGTCCTGCACCATGACGCCCTCCTTCGCTTCTACGGCGCGGTGCTGTTCGCACCCATGCGGCGCGCACCGATCCAGATGATCAGCACGCCATCCTCGTAGCGCGGCCCGCCCACCATGATCGTGCCGCGCTTGCCGAGCGTGAGATCCGTTCGCATCAGCGTGTGGCGGTCCTTCACCAGCGCGACGTTCAGCGAGACGCGACCGCCGCGCGTGTCCTTCGCCATGACCTGCAGGTGGCGCCCGCCCGGGATCTCGAAGCTCGCCGGGTTTCCGCAGCTCACCTCGCTCTTCTCTTGCTTCACGAGGCGATACGACGTGTAGCCCTTGTCGTGGAACAGCCGCTCGAGCTGCCCACGAACGCTCGCGAGCTGCGTGTCGATGTGCGTGCTGGAGCTGGTCGCGAGTACGGTCCCGACCTCGAGCGCCACTCGCTCCTGCCCGTAGGCCGCAAACGGCAGCACGCTCAGCGCGGCCACCACCGGGACCAGGCGACGGAGCTTCCTCCGCCGAAGCGAGCGGCGCAGCAGCGCTCCGGTCCGCAGGTGGCCGGATGGTGCGAGGTGCACGGGGAAGGATCCGGATGCAGCCATCAACGTCTGTCCGACGCCGCCAGCTCCTCGTCATCGATCCAGATGACCGTCGTGTCGCTCGCGGGCTCGCTCCACATCGAGACCGCGCTGCGCGGGAAGTTCACCGACTCGACCTGCACCTGCTTGTTCGATGCGGAACGCATGCCGCGGGCCACACCGGTACGCGCGACGTCGAACGAGTTCCCCGTGAGCACCGGCGGGCGCTGCGCGACGACCGTCGCCGGCGATCCCTCACGGGACGAGCCCTTCGCTCCGCCTGCCGTGACGGACGACTCCGCGGCCACCCGCCAACCCTCGCGCGGCGACTCGCCCGACTCCGGCACCAGCGTGACTGCGAGAAGCACGGAGGCGGCGAGCGCCACACCACCCGCGAGCGTCCAGCGCCACGCGGGGCGGCCGCCTGCCGCGGGCTCTTCCCAGGTTCCGGGGTCGAAGACGCCGTCGTCCGCGGCGGTGACATCCTTGCGACCGAGGAGCAGGCCACCGAACCGGCTCGACGCCGCCGCCACGCGCAGTCCGGTCGAACGCGGCGCCACCGGCTCGATCGTCGGGGCGACGGCGGCCCAGATCCGACTCAGGTCGATGTCCGCGATCTCGTGATCGATGGCCGCGGCGAGGAGCTCCTGCACCCGCTCGCGCTGCGCCAGCGCGGCCTCGCACCCCTTGCAACGCGTGATGTGCATCGCTGCGTCGCGCATGGAGCGGCCGTCGAGCTCGCCATCGTAGAAGGTGTCGATCAGGCGCTCCGCCTCGCGGCAATTCACACGAACTCCTGGAGGCGAGCCTGCAGCTTCTTGCGGGCGTAATGGAGCCGGCTCATCACCGTTCCCTTCGAGCACTGCATGACCCGGCTGATCTCCTCGTACGACAGGCCTTCCAACTCTCTCAACAATATCACGGCTTTGTGATCCGGGGTCAACTCGTCGATCGCGGCCCGAACGCGCGTTCGCAGCTCGGCGTCCTTCGTTGCCTCGAAAGGGTCGCCGCGCGGGTCCTCGTCGCCGATGCGATCGAGAAGGTCTTCGGCCTGACCGTCGCTGCCGCTGACACGCGTCGAGTCCGCGAGCGGACGGCGCCACTCGCGTCGCTGATGGTCGATCGCGAGGTTGACCGCGATGCGATAGACCCACGTGTAGAAGCTTGCATCACCCTTGAATCGGCCGATCGAGCGGAATGCCTTGATGAACGTTTCCTGGGTGACCTCGAGCGCGGCCTCACGGTCGTGGAGCATCCCCATGACCACCGCGAGGACACGGCGCTGGTAGCGTTCGACCAGCTCACGAAACGCCTCCTTGTCGCCGCCCCCGGCGAGGCGGACCAGGTCCCAGTCTGTTCTCTCCACCGACACTAGACTGTGCTTCCTCGCGAGAAATTCATCTCAGAGCCGCCCAGTTCGGACCCTTCTTGAGTTCGACCAGGAGCGGCACCGCAAGCGCCACGACAGACTCCATGGCCCGACGGACCAGCTCGCCTGCCGGCTCGACCTCGGCCTCGGGGACCTCGAACAGCAGCTCGTCGTGGACCTGAAGCAGCATGCGCGCCCCGCTGCCAGCGGCCTCGATCTCCCGCTCGACGGCAAGCATCGCGACCTTGATGACGTCGGCGGCGGTGCCCTGGATCGGGCTGTTCCAGGCCATGCGCTCGGCTGCCTGCCGTATGTTGGCCTCGCGCGCGTTCAGGTCCGGAAGGTAGCGGCGGCGACCGATCAGCGTCGCGACGTAGCCGTCGCGTCGGCCGTCGGCGACCACGCGCTCGGAGAACGCGCGCACGCTCGCGTACCGTTCGAAGTAGCGCCGGATGTAGTCGTCCGCCTCGGCTAACGTGATGCCGAGCTCGCGCGACAGGCGCTGCGGGCCCATGCCGTAGATGATGCCGAAGTTGATGACCTTGGCCTGGCGGCGCATCTCGGGCGTGACGTCTCCGGGCGTCACGCCGAACACCTCGGCCGCGGTGCGGCGGTGGATGTCCTCGCCGCTGCGAAACGCCTCCACGAGAACCGGATCTCCGGTGAGGTGTGCGAGGACCCGCAGCTCGATCTGCGAGTAGTCGGCGGACAGCAGGGCCATGCCGGGCGGTGCCACGAAGGCCGCGCGAATGCGGCGCCCCTCGGCGCTCCGGACGGGGATGTTCTGCAGGTTCGGCTCGCTCGACGACAGCCGCCCCGTTGCGGCGACGGTCTGGTTGAACGACGTGCGGAGCCGTCCGGTCTTCGGATCGACGAGATCGCCGAGACCCGACACGTAGGTCGACATCAGCTTGGCGAGCCCGCGGTGCTCGACGATCTTCGCCGCGATCGGCGTCGACTCCGCGAGCTTGTGGAGCACGTCGGCGTCGACGGACAGACCGGTCTTCCCGCGCTTGACCCCCTTGGTCGGCAGCGCGAGCTTCGTGAACAGCACCTCACGGAGCTGCGCCGGCGAGCCGAGGTTGAACGGCCCGCCCGCGACTTCGAAGATCTCCGCCTCCAGCCGGTCGGCGGTGGCGCGAAACTCCCGCCCCGCCTGCGCGAGCACGTCCCGGTCGACCGCGATGCCGCGTGCCTCCATGACCGCGAGCAGCCGCGCCAGCGGCAGCTCGATATCGCGGTACAGCTTCGCGAGTCCCGTCGCGTCGAGCTCCGCGAGAAGCGCGGGACCGAGCTCGAGCAGCGCGCTCGCGACCCCCTCGCCGCGCGCGGCGAGGTCGGGGTCGCCGCGCGCCGGCAGCGTGCGATGGAGGCGGTCGGCCGCGAGCGCGTCCACGGAGTGCCCGCGCCGCGACGGATCGAGCACGTAGGACGCGAGCTGCAGGTCGCAGACGTCGGCCTCCGGCAGTGTCGCGTGCACGCGGGCGTCGAGCCCGAGGAGGTGCAGCAGCGCCTTCACGTCCTCGACGACCAGCGTGCAGCCACGGCTCGAGCGAGTCAGCTGCTCGCGCAGGCGTCGCGGGACGTCGAGCGTGACCAGCACGCGGTCGTCGTCCGCGGCCGCGACGGCGACGCTGCGCGACGGGCCGTCGAGCGCGAGCTCGCCCGCGCGCGGCGTGCCCTCGACGACCGCGACCGCCACCAGGCCCGGTGCGGCGAGCACGCGATCGATCTGCTCCCCCGACGCGGGTTCCACCCGGCGCGCGACGATCGGCGCGGCCGGGCCGAGGAATTCCTTGAGCAACGCCGTGAACTCGAGCTCGTTCGCGAGTTCCTCGAGCTCACCGGGTCGGGACGCACCCCGGTCCAGGGCCTCCGGAGCGACATCGGCGGGCAGGTCGCAGTCGCAGCGGATCGTGGCGAGAAAGCGGCTGCGGCGTGCGTCCTGCTCCCCCTCCTCGACGATCTGCCGCACCCGCTTCGCGCCACGCAGGCCCAGGCCTTCGATCTCGTCGAGGCGCCGGTACAGCTCGTCGATCGAGCCGAAATGCGCGATCAGCCGCACCGCGGTCTTCTCACCGATCCCCTTCACACCCGGAATGTTGTCGATCGCGTCGCCCATCAGCGCCATGACGTCGACGACCTGCTCCGGCGCCACGCCGAAGCGCGCGCGCACCTCGTCGATGCCGGTGGACCGGTCGTGCATGGTGTCGACCAGCGTCACGCACGGACCGACGAGCTGCATCATGTCCTTGTCGCTGGTGACGATGCGGACCTCGGCGCCGGCATCGCAGGCGCGCCTGGCCAGCGTGCCGATCACGTCGTCGGCCTCGACTCCCGGCAGCTCGACCAGCCTGATGCCCAGCGCCGTCACCAGCCGCTTGATGTAGGGCAGCTGCACCACGAGCTCGGACGGCGTCTCGGGACGCGTCGCCTTGTAGTCGGCGTAGGCCTCGCTGCGGAACGTCTTGCCGGGCGCGTCGACGACCACCGCGATCCGCGTGACCTTCTCCTCGCGAAGCAGCTTCGCGAGCATGCTGGTGAAGCCGTACGCCGCACCGGTCGGCAGACCCCGCCGGGTGGCGAGGGTCGGGAGCGCGTGGAAGGCACGGAAGACGATTCCGCTGCCATCGACCAGCCAGATCCGGTCCGGCGCCGCCCCCGCCGACATCTGCGCAGACCTACCAACGAGCCGGGACGAAGTCACGCGGGCCGACGATCTGCGCCGCGCCCGGAATCGCCGCGATCGAGGACTCTGTACTTGTCCAGCGCACGGGGGAGCGCGCGCCTCGAGCGCCCGGACCGCGCGCCCTCGCAAGCCGCGATCTCGCGGGGAGCATCTTGACAACTTTTCGAGCGGCCATTATTACCGCCCACCGAATTCCACCGCCTGGGGATCGTCGAAGGCGCGACATGATCGAAGTCCACGAACTCACCAAGCGTTACGGTGATCGAGAAGCCGTGCAGGGAATCTCCTTCTCGGCTGCTCGCGGGCAGGTGCTGGGGTTCCTCGGCCCGAACGGCGCGGGCAAGACCACCACGATGCGCATGCTGACGGGGTTCCTGCCGCCGTCGTCCGGAACCGCACGCATCGCCGGCTTCGACATCTTCACCGAGTCGCACGAGGTGCGCCGGCGGATCGGGTACCTGCCCGAGAATCCGCCGCTCTACGGCGACATGACCGTGCGCTCGTACCTGACCTTCGTCGCGCGGCTCAAGGGCGTCGAGCGCGCCCGGGTCCGCAGCGCCTGCGAGTCCGTCATCGAACGGACGGGTCTCGGCGACGTCGCCGGTCGCCTGCTCGCGCATCTGTCGAAGGGCTACAAGCAGCGCGCCGGCCTCGCTCAGGCACTGATCCACGATCCCGAGGTGCTGGTGCTCGACGAGCCCACCATCGGCCTCGACCCGCGGCAGATCATCGAGATCCGCCAGCTCATCAAGAGCCTGTCGACCGGCGAGCGCACGGTCATCCTGTCGACGCACATCCTGCCCGAGGTCGCGCAGGTCTGCGACAAGGTCGTGATCATCAACTCCGGGCGCATCGCGTGCGAGGACAGCATCGCCAACCTCACCCGCGAAGCGACCCTCGAGGAGGTCTTCCTGCGACACATCAGCAGCGATGCCGCGGCCGACGAGCGCGCCGCGCACGCGCTCGCCGAGGCCGAAGCGAGGCTCTGAGCGGTGCGCAACGTCCTCACCATCGCCGGGCGCGAGCTGCGCTCGATCTTCGTGTCGCCGATCGCCTACGTCGTCACGACGGGCTTCCTGCTGCTGGGCGGGTGGTTCTTCTTCAACCTGCTGGCACGCTTCAACCTGCTGGTCTCGATGTACTCGAGCTTCCAGGGTGGGGCGGAGGCGATGCAGCGTCTCAACGTCAACGAGTTCGTCCTGGCCCCGCTGTTTCACAACCTCTCGGTCGTGCTCGTGATCCTGATCCCGATGATCACCATGCGCGGCTTCGCGGAGGAGAAGCGCGCGGGCACGTACGAGCTGCTGCTCACGTCGCCGGTTGCAACGTGGGAGATCGTCCTCGGCAAGTTCGTCGGAATGGTCGCCTTCGTCTCCGTGATGATCGCGCTGACCTCCAGCTACGGGTTCATCCTCTGGATCTACGGCAACCCCGAGGTCGGCATCATGGTCGCGGGCTACCTCGGACTCCTGCTCCTCGCGATCACCTTCGTCACCATCGGGCTCTTCGCTTCGTCGCTCACCGAGAACCAGATCATCGCCGCAGTGACCGGTCTCGTCATGCTGCTGCTGCTCTTCGTCATCGCGTGGCCCGCCGACAGCGCGGGCCAGACGGTCGGCGACGTGCTGCGCTACGTCTCGGTCACCGAGCACTTCGCCAGCCTCGTCAAGGGCGTGATCGACAGCAAGTCCCTGGTCTACTTCGCCACCATGATCGTCGGCTGGCTGTTCCTCACGCAGCGCTCGGTCGAATCGATCCGTTGGCGCTGAGCGGGCGCGCACTCCATGCACCGATCGCAATCGCTGCTGGGCATCGTCGGGCTGCTCCTCCTCTTCTTCGGGGGCGTCTCGGTCTTCTTCACCAGGCGGCTCGAGGCGTACGCGCTCTTCCACATCGCCGTCGGCTTCGTCCTGCTCGCCTACTTCCTGCTCCGCAGCTTCCGGGACCTCGGCGCCCTGCTGAGCGCGCGCTCCACCCGCTACGGCGCCAACATGGTCGTCTACTCGTTGCTCTTCGTGGCGTTGCTGGTCGCCGTCAACTGGTTCGGGGCGCGCTACAACAAGCGCTGGGACGTCAGCGAGTCGGGTGTCTTCAGCGTCTCGCCCCAGGCGCAGAGCGTGCTCGCGACCCTGACCCAGGACGTCGAGATGCAGGCCTTTCTCGAGGGCGGGCACGATCCCGAGATCGAGAGCCTGTTCGACAGCCTGACCTATGCTTCGCCGCGCGTGAAGACCACGCTGATCGACCCCGACAAGCAGCCCGAGCTTGCCGAGAAGTACGGCGTGCGCTCCTATCGCACGGTCCGCGTCGCCTACGGGGAGAACGCGACGACCGTCTCGCAGCCGAGCGAGGAATCCCTCACCAACGCCCTCATCAAGGTGACCAAGCAGACCTCGCAGACGGTGTGCTTCGTCGAGGGCGAGGGCGAACCCGACATCGACGATCAGCAGAACGCGTTCGGGTTCGCCGGCGCGAAGGAAGCTCTCACCGGCGAGAACTACCAGACGCGCAAGCTCGTGCTGCTCCAGGAGGCAACGGTCCCCGACGACTGCAACATCGTCGTCGTCGCAGCCCCGCAGCGCGCGCTCCTGCCACCGCCGATCGACGCACTGTCCGCGTTCCTCCGGAAGGGCGGTCGCGCCATCTTCATGCTGCCGCCTCGCGAGGGCGACGAGCTCGCTCCGCTGCTCGCCGAGTTCGGCGTGAAGCTCGGCAAGGATGCAGTGGTCGACCAGGTCGTACGCCTCTTTCAGGGACCGCAGCTCGGCCTCAACCCGATCGTCAACAGCTACGGCGCGCATCCGATCACGAAGGACATCAAGGAGCGAACCGTGTTCCCGCTCACGCGGAGCGTCGACGTGGGCCAGGCGAAGCCCGGACTCACCGTCGTCTCCCTCGCGAAGACGAGCCAGTCGAGCTGGGCGGAAACCGACCTGACCACGCTCTTCGACGCGCAGTCCGCCGTGCTCGAGGAGAGCGACGTGAAGGGCCCGGTGTCGATCGCCGTGGCGGTGGCCGCCGACCTGAAGCAGCTCGGCATGGGCGAAGGCGAGGCACGTCTCGTGGTGTTCGGCACCGCGGCCTTCGCCGACAACAAGAACATCCACACGCTGTACAACCGGGACCTCTTCCTGAACTCCGTGGGCTGGCTCACGAGCCAGGAGGAGCTGCTGTCGATCCGTCCGCGGACGGTACGCGCGTCGCGCGTCGAGTTCAGCGAGGAGCAGGCGACCGCGATCTTCTACCTCTCGGTCCTGGTGATCCCCGAGTTGCTGATGATCGTCGGCCTCGTGATCTGGTGGCGGCGCTCCACGCTCTGAGCCCTGCCGGGCGGGCATCCCGATGCGCTTGCGGAACACGCTGATCCTGGCCGTCGTCGTGGCGCTGCTCGGCGCCTACGTGCTCTGGGTCGAGAGACCCGCAATGGAGCGTGAGGAGCAGGAGTCCCGCCTGCTCGACCTCGACCGCGAGAAGGTCACCGGACTCTCGCTCGAGTCGGCGAAGGGGAAGATCGAGCTCGTGAAGTCCGAGCCTTCCGGCTGGAAGATCACGAGCCCGAGGGAGACTGCGGCCGATCAGGTCGCGGTGGACGGCATCCTCGGCACGATCGAGGACGCCGCCGTGAAGAGGAAGATCGACGACACCCCTTCCGACCTAGCCCCGTTCGGCCTGCACACGCCGGAGACGACGGTCGTCGTGACCTTGTCGGGGGGGGGCACGAGGAAGCTATCGTTCGGCAAGAAGACGCCGATCGGCGCCTCCGCGTACGTCCGACGAGACGACGAGCCCGTGGTCCTGCTCACCGACGACACCGTGCGCGCCACGATGCAACGCGGGCTCGACGATCTGCGCGACAAGAGCGTCCTCACGTTCACCGACAGCGACGTGAAGGGGATCACGATCACGGGAGTCGAGGGCGAGCCGACGGTACTGGCAAGAGACGGCAACGAGTGGCAGATCACGTCCCCCGTTCCCGCCAGGGCCGACGTCGCGCAGGTCCGGAGCATGCTGTCGTCGCTGCGGTCGCTGCGCGCGACGGGGTTCGTCGACGGCGCCGGCACACCACCCGACGCGAAGTACCAGCTCGACCCGCCGCGCTTGTCCGTCGAGCTCGTGCTCTCGCCGGACGACGCGAAGAAGACGCTCCTCGTCGGCGGCGCCACCGACGAGCCGGCAAAGAAGGAGATCTACGCGCAGGCTCTTCCCGGTGACACCGTCCACGTCGTCGGCTCGCACCTGCATTCGGTCGTGGCGAAGCGCGCGATCGACTTCCGTGACAAGACCGTCCTCGCGTTCGACAAGGAGAAGCTGCGTGCCGTCACGACCGAGCGCACGGACGGCCAGGGATTCCGCATCGAGAAGACGGACGGCAAGTGGGGCCTCGCCGGTTCAGGTACCGCCGGTGTGAAGGAGTTCGTCGCCAGCCGCTTCGCCGACGACCTTCGCGCGCTGAAGGGTACCGACATCGCGAGCGAAACAGGGCCCCGGCCGGAGTTCGGACTCGACCAGCCCGCCATCACGGTCGTCCTCGAGGGCACCGAGGGCCCGCTCGGAGCGATCCGGGTGAGCGTCGTCGGCGAGGGCGCCGACAAGAAGATCTACGCGGCGGCGGACGGAGCCCAGACCGTCTACCTGTTGCAAGAGTTCGCCTTCCAGCGCGTCGACAGGAAGCGCGGCGACTTCCTGACGATTCCGACCCCGACCCCGGGCACGGGATCGAGCGCCGCGGCCCCCGAAGGCGAAACCGACGACGAGCCCGCGAGTCCGGACGAAGAAGCCGAGTGAGCGCCAGCGCTGCAACGCTGGCGCGGGCACCGGGTCATCCGGTCCGCATCTCCGCGAGCAGGCGGTCGATCTCTTCATCGGTGCCGACTGTGATCCGCAGCGCGTCGGGCAGCTCGGGGAAGTAGCGCACGAGAATCCCCCTGCTCTGCAGCGCCTCCTTCACCGGCAGCAACGACCGACCGGGGCGCCGTGCCAGCACGAAGTTGGTCTGCGACGGCGGCAGCTCGTAGCCGAGCGCCACGAGCCCCTCCGAGAGCCGCGCGCGCGTCGCGCGCACGCGAGCCACGTGCGCGAGCATCGACTCCTGATCGTCGAGCGCCGCGACCGCCCCGGCCTGGGCGAGGCGACTCACGTTGTAGGAGTCCTTCACCTTGTTCAGCTCAGCGGCGAGCGCGGGCGTGGTGATTCCGATTCCGACGCGCAGGCCGGCGAGCGAGTAGGACTTCGAGAGCGTGCGCAGAACGACGACGTTCGGGTGGCGCGACCCCATCGACGTCGCATTCTCGTCGGCGAAGTCGGCGTAGGCTTCGTCGACGATCAGCAGCACGTCGCGGCGCGCCTCGGCCAGCCGCTCGAGAGCGCGCCGCGGCACCGACGTGCCCGACGGCGCATTCGGGTTGCAGACGATCACCATCCGCGCGTCGACCGAGAACAACTCTTCGGGGATCGCGAAGTCGGGGCCGTACGGGACGCGAACGCGAACCCCGCCCTGAAGCGGGACCAGCGTTTCGTACAGCGAGTACGTGGGGGTCGAGTACGCGACGGCGTCGCCAGGCGCGATCACCGCGCGCATCAGCAGCGTCAGCAGCTCGTCGGAGCCGTTGCCGACGATCACCCCCTCGGGGTCGACGTCGTAGAGGCGCGCCGCACGCTCCCGGACCTCCCGCGCGGTGGGGTCCGGGTAGAGGTGCAAGCGTTCGCACGCATCGGATATCGCACGCCGCACCGCCGGGCTCGGCGGATACGGGTTCTCGTTGGTATTGAGCTTCGCGACCCGCGGATCGCTCGGCTGCTCGCCGGGCACGTAGCCGGCAAGCGCCGTGATCTCGGGCCGCACGTAAGCTCGCGGGAAGGTGTTCGGGACGGTCTTCGGCATGGCAACGGACCGATCCTCGCTAAAGTCCGCCGCCGCGGCAACCGAACCAAGGGCCAGACGCATGGACGGTTGTCGAATGAAGCTCAGCCTGACGTACAGCGCCTACCGCGAACTGGAGCAGATCGCCCGGGACCCGCTCCGCGAGATCAGCGCGGCGATCGTCGGACTCGCCGAAGATCCGCTGCCGACCGGTAGCTCCATGCTCGAGGGGCAGGGAGGCTGCCACTTTCTGACCATCGATCGCTACTGCATCCTCTACCACATCGATCAGCACGATGCGGCGCTGACGGTCCTGGGCGTCGTCGAGGGCCCCATCCACGCGCTCCACTGAGAGCGGCGAGCGGGACCAGTCACCGCCACGCACACCGACGGGAACGGCCTCCCGGTGCGAGGATCGCGATCAGTTCGTCGCCCTGCCCCGGAAGCGTGCCGCGAAGCGCTGCTTCGCTCCGTGCGGGAGGCGGATCTCGAACCCGCCCCCGGGCGTCACGCCGCGCTTCAGCGCCGGGTTCAGCTCGGCGATGGTCTCGCTCGAGCAGCCGGACAGCGAGGCGATCGTATCGAGGTTCATGGGCTCCTTGAGCGTGAGGGTCTCGTAGCTCAGCGGCTGCAGCGGCTCGATGCCGTCGATCCCGAAGCGCTCCGGCTCGTTCGCGATCGCGGCGACCGCGAGCACCTTGGGGACATAGGTCCGGGTGTGCACCGGAAGCCCGCGATCGAGGACCTGCCAGACGTCCGCGCCCGGATTCCGGTCGAGAGCCTGCTTCACGCGGGCGGGGCCCGCGTTGTAGGCCGCCAGCACCAGCTCCCAGCGCCCGAACTGGTCGTAGAGGTCACGCAGAAAGCGGGCCGCCGCGCGCGAGGCCAGCTCGGGATCCCGGCGCTCGTCCACCTGGGCGGAGACCGTCAGCCCGTAGAGGCGGGCCGTGCCACTGGTGAACTGCCACAGTCCGACCGTCCCGGCCCCCTCCGCGTTGGTCGAGAAGTGGCTCTCGATGGCCGGCAGGTAGGCGAGCTCGGGTGGCACGCCCTCCTTGGACAGCTCGCGGGCGATGATGTCGATATAGCGTCCGCTGCGCGCGAGCGCGTCGCGAACCGTCACACCCCGGCCGCGCGTCATCTGCTCGGCCTGCGAGACGACCCTGGGATGCAGGGTGACCTCGTCGAACTCGTCGCTCGCGCTGGGGTCCAGCTTGCCCCGACCGACGGGGTCAGCGACCGGCGGGCGGACGTCCTGTGGGTCTGCGGCAGCCACCGGACCCGTCACTGCCGGATCGGTCACCCGCGCTGCCGGCTGATTCTTCCTGACGATCTCGACACCACATCCCGCACTGAGCGAAAGTAGCATCACCAACACAGCTCTTTGGCGTCGCATGCGCGTCCTCCGGGCTGGTTCGGCGCGGCGCGTCCGTCACGGTGTGAGCAAGACGAGCCTTCCGGTTATGTGGATCGCTTCCGCTGGCGATGCTGCCGGAATGCGGATCATGGCCCCTGCTTTCCCCTCCGGGCCCGACCCTGACAGCGGGCGAATAGCTAGTCGCCGAGGTCCGGGATGTCAACCGCGGGTCGATGGCCCGCGCGAGGGCTCGATCGGCCTCGCGATCGACCCTCCCGCTCCGGAAGGGTCCGACGTGTCATCGCATCCGCCAGGACATCTGCGAGGCTCCCTCCTCGCGTCACCGGCCGCGTGTCGTATCGGACGTCGGCGGCGCAGCCTCAGCGGACGCAGCGCGCACCCGGTGCGAGCGACACGCGGATGTTAAGGATCCCCCGGCAGAGCCGGGGCAATTGCCGTCGCTGGCCCCTCAAGGGGGCCTTTCCACGACGGATTCGGATTCGGAGTTGGCATTGACGCACTTCTCAGAGATCTTGCGACGCCAGCTTCTTGCTCCATCTCGCGCAGTGCCTCGCAGTTACGCCTCGCCGGGTGGAACGAACCCGAACACGATCATGCTCCCGGAATCGTCAAACTTTTGCGGCCTCCCCGGCAAAGCCGGGGGGACTCCCTTGCTGGTCTAGGCAAGCTCGATGTCCGGGCCCTGGTCGCACACCCGCCGCAGTCCGACGCACACGCGCCACCTCGCCGGCACGCTCGCCGCGATCGTGCTGATCGCCGGCGCCGCGCTGCCACCACGCGACGTCCACGCCGTCGCGCCCGGCGACACGATGCCCTTTCGCATCGTTCACGGCCGACCGAGCTTCACCGACGAGGCCGCGATCGCCTGCTACCTGTGGAGCGAGGGCGGGCGGCTGCACCTGCGCGTCGTGCCCAACCAGACGCGCCACCGCGTCCGCGGCGCGCTCCGTACGAGCCGCGACGGCGCGTTCCGGGACGTGACCCCGACGTCGGAAGACCTCGTCATCAAGCAGCCCAAGCCGTCGAAGCTGGAGTTCGAGACCCACACCGGAGCCGGCGAGGAAGGCCTCGACGTCACGCTGGCCGGTGACTTCAACCAGCTCACGATCGACCTCACCGTCGATGACCAGCGCAGGCCCGAAGCCGTCCGCATCGGCGCCAAGCGCGAGCAACCCCGTGCCCTCCCCGCCCGCCTCGACGTGAACGGCGCCGACCCGAGCTGGATCCAGCGCTTCGGGTTCTGACGCGCGCGCGGCGAGGCGCCACGAGCGGGCACGCGCCCCCCGCCCCACGCGGCGAAGCCGCACGGGGCGACACTCCCGACGCCCGCTCTCGCTCGACCGCGCGTCGGGTCAGTGCGCGAGCACGAGTTCGATGCCGAGCCCGTCCGGATCCCGAACGAAGGCGGCGACGGTCAGCCCGCCGAGCTCGATCACCGTATCCCGGTCGACCTCGACCCCGAGGGCCGCGAGCTTGTCGAGCGCCACCCGCACGTCCGCGACCTGTACCGAGAGGTGCGTGAAGCCGAGATCGTTCATCGTCCGCTGCGGCGCGCGCTGCGGCGAGCCGGGCCGCTCGTAGTACAGCAGCTCGAGGCGAAAGCCGTCGCGCTCGAGGTAGACCGCGTCGAGCTTCACGTTGCGCAGCTTGAGCAGCGTGTCGCTCGGCTCGCCCTCGACGTGCACGTCGCGCATCGTGGTGGAGCGGACGAAGCCGAGCACGTCGCAATAGAAGCGGATCGACCGCTCGAGGTCGGATACGCAGACGCCGATGTGGCTCACCTTGCTGATCATGGACACGAGGATGTCCTCCGGTTCGCCCCCCGATCTCAGCAGCGCCTGGCTGCGTCGATCGCGAAGTAGGTCAGGATGATGTCGGCACCCGCACGGCGGATGGCGATCAGCGTCTCGTCGACGACGCGGGCCTCGTCGATCCAGCCGTTCGCGGCGGCCGCCTTGATCATCGCGTACTCACCGCTCACCTGGTACGCCGCGACCGGAACGTGACAGGCCGCACGCACCGCCGCGAGCACGTCGAGATTGCTCAACGCCGGCTTGACCATCACCATGTCGGCGCCCTCCTCGAGATCGAGGGCGAGCTCCCGCAGTGCCTCGCGCACGTTGGCGGGGTCCATCTGGTAGCTGCGGCGATCGCCGAAGGCGGGCGTCGACTGCGCCGCGTCGCGGAACGGCCCGTACAGTCCGGAAGCGTACTTGACGGCATACGAGAGGATCGGCGTACCGGCGAAACCGGCCGCGTCCAGCGCGCTGCGGATCGCGGCGACGCGTCCGTCCATCATGTCCGACGGTGCAACCACGTCCGCCCCCGCACGCGCGTGCGACACCGCCTCCTTCGCCAGCAGCGCGAGCGTGGGGTCGTTGGCGACGGACTGGCCGTCGAGCACACCGCAGTGCCCGTGGTCGGTGTACTCGCACAGGCACACGTCGGTGATGAGCGTCAGCTCCGGCAACGCCGTGCGGAGCGCGCGCAGCGCCTGCTGCACGATGCCGTCCTCGCGCCAGGCATGGCTCCCCGATGCGTCCTTCGCCTCGGGAACGCCGAACAGGATGACGCTCCGCACCCCGGCGTCGAACGCCCGGCCCGCCTCCTCCGCGACGCGATCCACCGACCACTGCCGGACCCCGGGCATCGATGGCACGTCCAGCGCCTTGCCGCGGCCGGGGACGACGAACAGCGGCAGCACGAGCTGCTCCGGCGCGAGCCGGGTCTCGCGAACGATGCGCCGTAGCCGGTCGGTCGCGCGCAGGCGCCGCGGACGAACTGCGGGGAAACGTCCAGCCATCAGCCGCCCTCCTCGCCCGGCCGCGGGCCGCCGCCACTCGCAACGAGGGCGGCCGCCAGCGCCGGAATGGTGTACGTCTCCGGAACCACGTCCACGCGCAGCCCGTGGTCCTTCGCGGTCGCCGCCGTGATCGGACCGATGCACGCGACGCGGGCTTCCGCGATGCGCGCCCGGCCGTCCTGCGGGGCCGCGCGGTCGAGCAGCGCGAGAAAGCTGGTCACGGTGCTCGAGCTGGTGAACGTGAGCACGTCGGGGGGTCCCGTCTCGAGAGCGTCCCGCAGCAGCGCAACGCTGTCCTCCGGCATGCTCGTCGCGTAGGTGATCACCTCGTCGACCTCGCCACCGGCGGCGCGCAGCGTGTCGGGCAGGATCGCCCTCGCGCCGGCGGCACGCGGCAGCAGGAACCGCCTGCCCCGCACGTCGTCGCCATCCAGACTCGCGAGCAACCCCTCGGCGCGGAACTCCGCCGGCACGACGTCCGCTCGCAGGTGCCGGCGCGCGAGCGCCCGCGCGGTCTCGGGTCCGATCGCGGCGATTCGCATGCGGTGGAGAGCGCGCACGTCGCGCCCCGAAACGTCGAGCCGGGCAAAGAAGCGATCCACGCCGTTCACGCTGGTGAGCACGAGCCAGTCGTAGGTCTCGAGCCGCGCGAGCGCTGCGTCGACCGGATCCCACGACGGCGGTTCGACGAGCCGGATCGCAGGGCACTCGATCACTTTCGCGCCGGCTTCCGCGAGCGCCGCGGACAGGATTCCGGCCTGCTGCCGCGTGCGGGTGACGAGGACGCGCCGCCCGAACAGCGGCCGGCGTTCGAGCCAGACCATCGCGTCGCGCAGTCGCACCACCTCGCCCACCACCACGGTCACGGGCGGCCGAAGCCGTCCGGCTTCGACCACGGCTGCGAGCGTTGCCGCCGTACCTCGCACGACGCATTGCCGCGGCGTGCTGCCCCAGCGGATCGCTGCCGCGGGTGTCGCCGGATCGAGGCCCGCGTCGAGCAGCGCGGCCAGGTTGGCGCGCAGCTGCGTTACCCCCATGAGAAGCACGATGGTGTTGCCCGCCTTCGCGACGTGCTCCCACCGTACGCGCGACGTGCGCTTGCCCGGCGCCTCGTGTCCGGTGAGCACGGTCAGGCCAGACACCCAGTCGCGGTGCGTGACCGGAATGCCCGCGAACGCCGGCACGGCCAGCGCCGAAGTGACCCCCGGCACGATCTCGAAGCGCAACCCGGCCGCGACGAGCGCCTCGACCTCCTCGCCTCCCCGTCCGAACACGAACGGGTCGCCCCCCTTGAGCCGCACCACCGTACGACCCGCGGCGGCCTCGGACACCAGCAGCGCGTTGATCTGCTCCTGCTCCAGAAGGTGCGGCCCTGCGCCGTGCTTGCCCGCGAAGACGCGCTCTGCCCCTTCCGGAGCGAAGCGCAGCAGTTCGGGGTTCGCGAGGTAGTCGTAGACCACCAGGTCGGCGCGCGACAAGCACTCGCGCCCGCGCAGCGTGAGGCAGCCCGGATCTCCTGGTCCAGCCCCGACCAGATAGACGATCCCCGAGCCCACGCCGGACAGCTACCGCCCTCCCCCGGGCGTGGCAAGCGCGCGCTGGTCTCGCACGCGTGGCGGCCCGCGCGACCGGCCGCTACGCTGTCGGCGTGCGAAAAGACGCGCCAACCTCGTGCCGCGGCGCGCGCCAGGTGCGCGGCATCGCCCTCGGCGTCGCCCTGGTGGTGGCCGGGGTCGCGCTCGCGCAGGATTCGCCCAGGCGCATTCCCGGCGGCGTGAGCGTCGAGATCCGCGGCGAGGTGGTGGAGCTCGGCTGCTACCTGCGCGACGGCGCCCGCGGCGAGGGGCACCGCGCGTGCGCGATGGCTTGCCTCAAGAACGGCGGCCAGCCGGCGATCGTGCAGGACGAGACCGGCGCGCTCTTTTCACTCGCGGGTGCGACTCCGGCGAGTGACCCGAGCCCCGCGGCCCGCCAGCACATCGCCGCGCACGTGCTCGTCCGAGGGCAGCTGTTCGAGCGCAACGGAGGCCGCGCCCTGGTCGTCGAGGAGCTGACGCGCCTCGGCCCCTGACGCTCTCGCAACGCTGCGCCGGCTGAGCCGCACGCCGGCCCGATCGTCGGCCGACACCGGCTGCACGGTCCGTACGGGCGGTGCGGACGTCAGTCGATGGTCCCGGTGTCCTCCTCGGCCGCGCGGAGAAGCTCGTGAGCGCCGCGCGACGCGAGCAGATCGGCGAGCCTGCGCCCCAGCTCCTCGGCGTGCTCGGTCGGACCGGTCGCGACGTCGCGCAGCACGCGGCTTCCGTCGAGGCTCGCGACCAGACCGTCGAGCACGAGTCGCCCATCCGCGGTCTCCCGTGCGTGCGCGGCGACCGGCACCTGGCAGCTCGCCCCGAGCTCGCGCAGGAACGCGCGTTCCGCCGCGCACGCCGCCCGGGACGACCGGTCGTCGAGCACCCGCAGCAGCTCACGCACGCGGACGTCGTCCTCGCAGGTCTCGATCGCCAGCGCGCCCTGCCCCGGAGCGGGGAGAAACGCGTCGGCTGCGAGCGGGGCTGCGTTCGGCGCGATGCCGAGTCGCGCGAGGCCCGCAGCCGCGAGCACGATGGCGTCGTACGCGCCCTCCTCGAGCTTGCGGAGGCGCGTGTCCACGTTGCCGCGCATCTGACGAACGTCGAGATCGTCGCGCAACGCGGCGAGCTGCGCACGGCGGCGCAGGCTGCCCGTCCCCACGCGAGCGCCGCGCGGCAGCGCCGTGAGTGCCGGAAGGCGCGAGAGTCCGCCCGTTCCCGTACCCGCCTCGGCACCGACGCCGCCGGCGGGCGCATCGGTCGAGCGCCGCACGAGGACGTCGCGCACATCGGCGCGGGTCGTCACCGCCGCAAGCACGAAGCCCGGCGGCAGCTCTGCGGGTACGTCCTTCATCGAGTGGATCGCGAGGTCGATCTCGTGCGCCGCAAGCGCCTCCTCCAGCTCCTTGATGAACAGCCCCTTGCCGCCGACCTTGGCGAGCGAAATGCTCGCGAGCCGGTCGCCCGACGTCCGGATGACCACCAGCTCCGCGGGCACTCCGGCCTGCTCGAGCTGCGCGACGACCTGGCCGCTCTGCGCGAGCGCGAGCGCGCTGCCGCGTGTTCCGACCCGGAGGCGAGCCACGTCAGCGCTCGTCCTCGTCTTCGGCGTCCTCGTCCTCGGCGGCCGCGCCGGCGCCGGGCTCCAGCGCGAACAGCCGGTGCACGAGCTCCGCGACCTGAGCGGCTTCCGACCCGTCCTGAACGGCGAGCTGCTTGAGAACCGCGAGCGGCGGGTGGAGGATCTTGTTCACGATCGCCTGCGTCATCGCTTCCAGCGCCCTGCGCTCGTCGGGCTCGAGCTTGCGCAGCGCGACCAGCGCACGGTCCAGCTCGCTGCGACGGATGCCGTCGAGCTTGCCGCGCAGCGCGACGATCGTCGGCGTCACGTCGCGGCGCGAGATCCACTGCCAGAACCGCTCGCCCTCCTCCCGAACGATCTCCTCGGCCTGCACCGCTTCCTTCTCGCGCTCGGCACGGTGATCGTCGGCGACGTTGGCGAGGTCGTCGATGTTGTAGAGGTAGACGTTGTCGAGGTCGTTGATCGCGGGGTCGAAGTTGCGCGGCACGCCGAGGTCGATGAAGAACATCGGCTTTCGGCGGCGCGCGCGCAGCACGTCGTGGAGCTGCCCGGGACCGACGATGTAGCCGGGGGTCGCGACCGAGCCGAGGACGACGTCGGCCAGCGGCAGGTACTGGGCGTAGCGGTCGAAGGGCACCGGCGTCCCCGAGAACTGCCGTGCGAGGTCGACGGCACGATCGAACGAGCGGTTCGTGACGATCACGCTCGCGATCCCCTGCCCCACGAAGTGCCGCGCGGCCAGCTCGCTCATCTTGCCGGCGCCGATCAGCATCGCGGTCTTGTCGCCGAGGTCGTCGAAGATGCGCTTCGCCAGCTCCACCGCGGCGGAGCTCAGCGACACGGCCTTGCCCGCCACCCCGGTCTCGCTGCGCACGCGCTTGGCGACGCTGAACGAGCGCTCGAAGCAGCGCCGCAGGATCCGCGACGCCGTGGCAGCCTCGACCGCGAGCCGGAACTGCGCCTTCATCTGCCCGAGGATCTGCGGCTCCCCGACCATCATCGAGTCGAGGCTCGACGCCACGCGGAACACGTGCTGCAGCGCCTGCCGGCCACGGTGGACGTAGCAGTGCGACGCGATGGTCGCGGCCGGGACGCTGCGCTCGCGCGCGAGGAACTGCGTGATGGGGTCGACGACGTCGACGTCGCGCGCGGAGACCGCGACCAGCTCGACGCGGTTGCAGGTCGAGATCAGGACGGCCTCCTGCACGGGCGCCGCGGCGATGGCGCGCTTGAGGACGTCCGCGATCTCCTCGTCCGGGAACGCGAGCCGCTCGCGCAGCTCGACCGGGGCCGTACGATGGCTCAGGCCGAACACCCAGAGCTCGACCTGAGGTTCGGACTCGCGTGCCGCTCTGAGGGGCTGCACGCGCGCGGCCCCATCGCTCATCCGAAGCTCTCGGCGTGTCGCCCCGGTGTCAGCACGTTCACGCCGATGAACGCGACGAACAGTACGCCGAAACCCACGATGGTGAGCGCGGCGGCACGGCGTCCGCCCCACCCCACGGTGACCCGGCCGTGCAGCAGCACCGCGTAGAGGATCCAGATGATCGTGGTCCACATCGTGCGCGGCTCCCACGACCACATCCGCCCGAACGACAGCTCGGCCCAGAGCACGCCGCTCACGATGCTCAGGGTGAGCAGCACGAAGCCCCACCCGAGAAACTTGAAATTGACGTTGTCGAGCGTCTCGAGCGGGGGCAGCAGGCGCATCAGCTGGCCGACACTGTGCGACTTCAGCTGCCTCTCTTGCCACAGGTAGACGATGCTCACCAGGAAGGCGAGTGCGAATGCCGCGTTGCCGAGGAACGCGAGCGTGACGTGCACCGGCAGCCAGGGGCTACGAAGGATCGGTGGCACGTCCTGCGCGCCGCCGTGCGCCACCAGAGCGACCAGCGTACCGACGAAGCCGATCGGCCCCACCATCGCACCGAGCACGGCGAGCCGGTAGCGAACCTGCGCCAGCAGATAGACGCCGACCAGGAGACACGCGAACAATCCGGTCTGGTCCGCGAGCGTACCGACCGCGATCGTCCCGACCTCGAACGAGCGCACGACGATGCCCGCGCCCTGCAGGAGGAAGCCTGCGGCGAGCGAGAACGAGGTCGCCCGGCGCATGGCGTCGCGCGGATTCAGCAGCGAGAGCCCGCCGCACACCGTGCCCGCGAGGTAGAGCACCGTCGCGAGTCGGAGCAGGCTCGCCTCGCTCATCGCGCGCGCTCCACGCCGGCATCCTGCTCGGGCAGCCCCGCGCAGGTCGCGGCAATCAGCTCGTCGACGCGCCGCTCGTCGCCGCCGCGCAGCGCGTCGAGGAGGCCTTCGTCGACGAGGCGGACCAGCGCCTCCTGTCGGGGCCGCCCCGGCGCGTAGCGGCCGCGCAGTCTCGCGAGCGTCGCCACGGCGGCGTCGTACTCCGGGCCGAGCGCGGCATCGAGGTCGTCGCGGACCCGGCGGGCGAGCGCCGGGCTCGCACCCGAGGTGCTGACGGCGACGACCAGCGGATCCCGGTCGAGGATCGCCGGCATCACGAACGAGCAGCGCTCCGGCTCGTCCACCGCGTTCAGCCAGACTCCGGCTGCCCGCGCCTGCCTCGCGATCGCCTCCTGCAAGTCCGGATCGTCGGTCGCGGCGAAGGCGAGTGCGGCTCCGTCGAGGTCGTCGGGGCGGTACGGCCGACGCTGGATGCGGAGCGCGGGTCCGACCCGTTCGAGCTCGGCCATGGCCGCACCGACGCGGGTCGCGACGACGGTCACGCGCGCACCGACTCCCAGCAGCTGCTCGGCCTTGCGGGCGGCGACCGCGCCGCCCCCGACCACGAGACACGGCCGTCCTGCGAGGTCGACCAGAATCGGCAGATAGCGCATGGCGCCGATCAGGAGTAGCACCGGTCGCGGGCCACCGCGAGGGCGGCTTTCCCCCGGCAGGAGTCAGGACGGGATGCGCAGGCGCTGCCCCGTCTGGATCGACTTGCCGACCTTGTTGTAGTCGCGAATCGCCTCGACCGTCGTGCCGTACTGCCTGGCGATGGCGCCCAGAGTCTGGCCGGGCTTCACCTTGTGCACGAGGACGACCCGCCCCTTGCCCGCCTTGCCGCTCGAGCGCCCCCGGGTGCTCGCCGTCGCCTTGGCCACCGCCTCACGCGACCTGACCGACGCCGAGCGTGAGCGCGTCCGCGACGCAGCCTCCGTCCGCGCCACGCGCGGCGGCGGCTCTGCATTCGCAACCTGGAGTGCGTCGCCGCCACCGGGCACGCGCAGCACGTAGCCGCGCGGAATGAATGCGCGCCCCTCGGTGACGCTCGCGAGCAGGGCCGGGTTCGCCTCGGCCAGGGCATCGCGGCTCACGCCGGCGAGGCTCGCGGCCTGGTGGATGCCCATCGGGTGCGGGACCTGGACTTCCTCTCCCTTCACCGCGGGCATCTCCGGCAGGTCGCCGAACAGCTCTTCGGCGCGCGAGGCAACGTCCAGGGCGCCGAGGAACTCCGCGTAGAAGTTCCGCGACGCGAAGCCGAACGCCTTGCCCCGGTATCGCGTGACGATGTCGCCGATGTCGAACGAGCCGACCTCGCCCGACGCCCGCACCATCCCGCCGCGTCCGTGGTTGTACGCGGTGATCGCCAGCGGCCACTCGCCGAGCGCGTCGTAGTCGGCGCGCAGGTGCTGCGCCGCCGCACGCGTGGCGCGGATCGGATCGCGGCGCTCGTCGACGTGGTCCCCGACGATCATGTACTGACGGCCGGTCGAGGGCATGAATTGCCAGACGCCGGCCGCACCGACCTTCGAGTATGCGTTCACGTTGAAGCAAGACTCGATCAGCGGCAGGCGGGCGAGCTCGGGCGGCAGTCCCTCTTCGCCGAAGATGCGCTCCATGCGCGCGAGGTAAGGTCGCTGGCGCGCGATGCCGAGCGCGAAGCGCTCGCGCAGGCCGGGCTGCGTCCGGATGCGCTCCGCCGCGGTGCGGAACTTGTCCTCGCCCTCGACGTCCGCGAACATCTTCGCGACCTTGCGCTCGGCCGGACCGAGTCCCTCCGCCGATCCTCCGTTGGCGTCGAGGCTCATCAGGATGGAACGGACGCGCAGCTGTGCTTCCTCGATCTGGCGCTTCTTCTCGTTGATCTCCGACGGGGTCAGCGCATCGCCGTCCTCGACCCAGGGAAGGAAGTCCACCACCTCGTAGACCTTGCCGAGGTACCAATCATCGTGCACCACCACCTGGTGCTCGGAGTACTTCGCGAAGATGTCGCGCCAGAAGGCGATCGCGGGCTGCAGCACCTTCGGGCGGGGAAACGTGGCGTCCTCGGCACGGACGGCCACCGGCGCGGCAAGCGTCACGAACAGGATCAGAAATCCCGCGGCGCGCAGCCTCGGGCGCCCGGCCCGGGTTCCCCGTACGGTTTCAGGATCCGCGATCCGAGAACGGCTCTGTCGGCGTCGCCACATCCACATCGTCCCACCTCCGCTCACCGCGACGCGATTCCCTGCCTCGCCGCGGCCATGCGCCGGGTGACTCGCTCCGAGCACATCGGCACCCACCCGACGTCGATGAAGCACCTTAGGTGCCCCTCGGTACCAGACGTCCTTTCGCGGCGTCAACGGTTTTCCGCCGGTCGCGGGCGGGCTTGCGGGCTCGCTGCGGTCGTCGCCGTGCTGCTCGCTGGGGCCCCCGGGTGCGCGGGGGAGCCCGCCCGCGCACCCGGCTGGGTCGTGGTCGGGCTCGACGCCCCGCCGAACTCGCTCGATCCGCGAACCGGGAGTGACGCGAGCGCCGTCGCGATCCTCGACCTGGTGCATCGCGGGCTCGTCCGGACCGGCCCCGCCGGCGAGCCCGTACCCGATCTCGCGGTGGGCTGGGACACCCCGGACCCCGTCACCTACCGGTTCCGGATCGGCGACGCCCGGTTCCAGGACGGCCGACCGGTCACGGCGGCCGACGTCGCGGCGACGTACGCTTCGATCGAGCAACCCGCATTCCAGGCCGCTCGCCGGGACGGGCTCGAGCTCATCGCCGAGGTCGTCGCCGAGACCTCGCACGTGGTCCGCTTCTCGCTCCGCGAGCCCTCCGCCACGTTCCTCGGCGCGGCGCGGCTCGCGATCCTGCCGGCAGCCTGCGCCGCAGAGGCAGACTGTCGCATCGGGGCCGGCCCCTTCCGGCTCGGCCGGGTCGAGCTCGACACGGTCGAGATCCACGCCACCTCCACCGCAGACCCGGCGCCCGACGTTCCGGGTATCCGCTTCACGATCTCCCCCGACAGCGTGGCCCGCGCGCTCGGCCTCGCCCGCGGCACCATCGACCTCGTCCAGAACGCGGTGGAGCCCGACCTTCTCCCCTGGCTGGAGAGTGCCGGTCTCGAGGTCGTCAGCACGCCCGGCTCGACCTTTCACTACCTCGGCATCAACGTTCGCCGACCCGAGCTGTCCGATCCGCGGGTGCGGCGCGCGATCGCGCACGCGATCGACCGGGAAGCGATCGTCCGGTGGGTGCTCGGCGGCCACGCACGGCTCGCGAACGGGCTTTTGCCCCCGGAGCACTGGTCGCACGCCCCCGTGCCGGAGATCGGCTACGATCCGGCGGCCGCGCGCCGCCTGCTCGCCGAGGCGGGCACTGCCGTCCGCGTCTCGCTCAAGACCTCGACCGTCGAGCTGCGACGTCGGATCGGCGAAGCGATCGGTGCGATGCTCGGCGACGTCGGCATCGTCGCCGACGTCCGGCCGCTCGAGTGGGCGAGCCTGTACGGCGACGTTCGGCGTGGCGCCTTCGACCTGTTCGCGCTCGCCTGGTTCGGCATCCGGGACCCCGACCACTACCACGCGATGCTGCACTCGGAGATGGCGCCGCCGCGCGGCAGCAACCGCGGCGGCTTCGCCGACGCCGAGGTCGATGCGCTCACGGTAGCGGCGCGCGGTCCGATCCCGCGCGCGGAGCGGCGCGCACTCTACGACCGCGTCGCCGGAATCGTGCAGCGCGACGTGCCGTACGTCCCCCTCTGGTGGGTCGACAACGTCGTCGTCAAGAACCGGCGGCTCGCGGGTTTCGTGCCGAGCCCCGGCGGAGATCTGCGCTCGCTCGCGCACGCATCCTGGACCGCGCAGGGCCGCGGCGGGCGGTCCTGAGACCATGGTGCGTCATGCGGCGGTCCGCCTCGCGCTCGCGGTCCCGACGCTGGTCGGCGTGCTCTTCCTGGTCTCGGCCCTGCTGCACCTCGTGCCGGGCGATCCGGTGGACGCGATGCTCGGCGAGGGCTCGAGCAGCGTGGACCGCGAGCAGCTGCGGCGCGCGATGGGCCTCGACCGTCCGCCGTGGCGGCAGCTCGCCGAGTTCGCCGCGGGCGCCCTGCAGGGCGACCTCGGCCGATCGATCGCCGGCGGCGAGCCGGTCGCGCTGCTGCTCGCGCAGCGCTATCCCGCGACTCTCCAGCTCACCGCGGCGGCGCTCGGCATCGCGCTGCTGATCGCCCTGCCGCTGGGCGCGGCAGCCGCGATCCGGTCCGGCTCGATCGCGGACCGGGTGAGCCTGATCCTCGCTGCCGCCGAGACCGCGCTGCCGACCTTCTGCCTCGGACCGCTGCTGATCCTGGTCTTCGCGGTCGAGCTGCCGTGGCTGCCCGTGTCGGGACGGAGCGGCCCCGCGAGCGTCGTGCTCCCTGCGCTCACGCTCGGCCTGGGTCTGTCGGCGGTGCTCGCCCGGCAGCTGCGCGTGGCGCTCGCGGATGCGCTCCGCCTCGATTGCGTCCGCACCGCGCGCGCCAAGGGTGCGAGCGGCTGGCGAACGATTCTCGTCCATGCGTTGCCGAACGCGGCCACCGCGACCATGACGGTGCTCGGGTTGCAGCTCGGCGGCCTGCTCGCGGGTGCAGTCGTCACCGAGACGATCTTCGCGTGGCCGGGCATCGGGCGCCTGCTGGTTCAGGCGATCGGGGCGCGCGATTATCCGCTCGTCCAGGGCTGCGTGCTCGCCGTCGCGTGCACGTACGTCGTGGTGAACCTGCTGACGGACGTCGTGCTGGCGGCGCTCGACCCGCGGCTCCGGGAGCGCACGTGAGAGGCTCCGCCACGACCCCGGTCGTGGCGGCCGCCCGTGCCACGACCGCGCGTCCGTGGCGCATGCTCGTCGGCGGGGCGCTCCTCCTGCTGCTCGCGACCGGTGCCCTGCTCGCACCGGCCATCGCGCCCGACGACCCGCTGCGACAGGACCTCGCACACCACCTCGAGGCTCCGTCCCTCGCGCACCCCCTGGGCACCGACCGCCTGGGCCGCGACGTGCTGTCGCGGCTCCTGTACGGAGCGCGGCTGTCGCTCGCCGTCGGCGCAGCCGCAGTCGCGGGAGCGCTCGCCATCGGGATCGTCGTCGGAACCGTCGCCGGCTACGGTGGTCGCGCCGCCGACGAGATCCTCATGCGCGGCACCGAGATCCTGCTCGCGTTCCCGGGCATCCTGCTGGCGATCGCGCTCGCCACGATGCTCGGTCCGAGCGCGCGCAACGTCGTGATCGCGCTGACCGTCATGGGCTGGCCGACGTATGCGCGGCTCGTGCGCGCCGAGATCCGGGCGGCCGCCGCGCGCGAGTCGACGCGCGCCGCCGAAGCGCTGGGCGCGTCGCCGCTCCGCGTCGCGGTGCGCCACCTGCTGCCGACCGCGCGCGCGGCGATCGTGGTGCAGGCGACCTTCGGGGTGGCGGGCGCGATCGTCGCGGAGTCGAGCCTGTCGTTCCTCGGCCTCGGCCCGCCGCCGCCGACGCCGTCGTGGGGCGCCATGCTGGCGGAAGGCCGCTCGTTCCTGCTGATCGCGCCGCACCTGGTCGTCGCGCCGGCGGTCGCGCTCGGCGTCACCGTGCTCGCGATCCAGATGCTGGGCGACGGTCTGCGCGGCGATCGCACGGGCAGCCGTTCCTGACGGCTGCTGCGATCAGCGCTGGCAGCGCGGGCAGTAGAACGTACCCCGGCCGCAGATCACCTGGCGGCGGATCGGCGCCGCACAGGCGCGACAGGGCTCACCGCCGCGCTCGTACACGTGCAGCATGCGCTGGAACTCGCCCGCGTTGCCGTCGGCGTCGCGATAGTCGAGCAGCGACGAGCCGCGGCTCGCGATGGCCCGCTCGAGAACCATGCGCACGGCCGACGCGAGCCGCGCCAGCTCGGCGCGCGTGACCTTGCCGCAGCGCCGTCCTGGTCGGATGCCGGCGTGGTGCAGAGCCTCGTTCGCGTAGATGTTCCCGACGCCGACGATCCGTCGTCCGTCCATGAGGAGCGACTTGACGGCGGCACGGCGGTGGCGGCGCGCGAGGCTCCACAGCAGGTCCGCCGTGAACTCGGCGCCGAGCGGCTCGACGCCCAGCACACCGAGGTCGGCATCGTCGGCCGACAGCATCATCAGCCCGAAGCGCCGCGGATCCCGAAAGTAGAGCCGCACGCCGCCCTCGAGCTCGACCAGAACGTGGACGTGCGGCAGGTCGGCCGGCGGATCGCCGACGCAGAACCGCCCGCTCATGCCCAGGTGCACGACCCAGCGCAGGCCGTCGCCGACGTCGAGGAGCACGTACTTCGCTCGCCGGGCGACGCCCCGCACCGTGCGCCCGGCGAGCCGCTGCGCGAAGTCGAGGGCGATGGGCCGCCGCAGCCGGCGCTCGCGCACGTCGACCGCGAGGACGCGGCGACCGACCACGTACGGCGCGATCGTCCGGCAGACGGTCTCGACCTCTGGCAGCTCAGGCACACCCTGGCCCTGACGGCGCCTGCTCGAGATCGAGCGTACCCGCCGCGCGCGCGAGTGTCGCGAACTCGTCGAGCGAGAGTGTCTCGGCGCGCCGGCGCGCGTCGATCGCCGCGCGCTCCAGCATGGTCGTCGCCGCGAGCGAGCCGAAGCCCGCCGACAGGGCGTTGCGCAGCGTCTTCCGGCGCTGGCCAAAGGCCGTCCGGACCACACGACGGAAGAGTCGCCGGTCGCCGACGTCGGCCCGCGGGACCGTGGTCGCGTCCAGGCGCAGGATGGCGGAGTCGACCTTCGGCGGCGGCGCGAAGGCGCGCGGTGGCACCACGAAGCCCATCGCCGCGGTCGCCTGCAGCGCACAGAGCACCGTGAGTCCGCCGTACGACCGCGAGCCCGGCTGCGCACAGAGCCGCTCCGCCACCTCGAGCTGCAGCATGACGACCAGGCGCGGGAAGCGCCCCGGCTCCTCGAGCAGCCGACTCACGATCGCGGTTCCCGTCGAGTACGGCAGGTTCGCGACCACGGGGAGCGGCCCCTCGCCGAGCGTGTCCAGATCGACGCGCAGGAAGTCGCCACGGACGACGCGCAGATCCGGGTCCCGCCGCTGCTCGAGCGCGTCGGCGAGCGACTCGTCGAGCTCGACCGCCACCACCGGGTGGCCTGCGGCGCGCAGTCCGTCGGTGAGCGCGCCCCGCCCGGGTCCGATCTCCAGCACGCGGGCCCCGGGCTCGAGCTCGGCGAGTCGGATCGCACGCTGCGCGACCTCGCCGTCGATCAGGAAGTGCTGGCCGAGGGCGTGGCGCCGCCCCCTAGACACACGCCTCGCCCGGCGCGAGCCGCGGTCCCAGCGGCAGCTCGGCGACCGCATTGAGCGACAGCGGATCGCTCTCGCCGCGCCGGAGCCGCAGCCAGCCCGCGTAAGCGATCATCGCGGCGTTGTCGGTGCAGCGCCGCAGCGGCGGCACGAGCAACACGGCGCCCTCCTCGTGCGCGACGCGCGCCATCGCGTCGCGCAGCGCACCGTTCGCCGACACGCCGCCGGTCACCACGACCCGTGCGGCACCGGTCACGCCGATCGCACGTCGCGTCGTCTCGGCCAGCGTCTCGACCACCGCGCGCTGGAACGACGCCGCGACGTCGGCGAGCGGCATCCCGGGCGACGCACTCACACCTTGCCAGAGCGCGGTCTTGAGACCGCTAAAGCTCATGTCGAGGGCAGCACCCTTCACGCGCGGACGCGGCAGCCGGAGAGCGTGCGCGTCACCGCCGCGCGCCACCTCCTCGATCGCGCGCCCGCCTGGGTAGCCCAGATCGAGCAGCTTCGCCGCCTTGTCGAAGGCCTCGCCCGCCGCGTCGTCGCGCGTCTGCCCGAGCATGGTGTAGCCGCCGTCGGCGCGTGCCCAGTAGAGCGCCGAGTGGCCACCCGAGACCACGACGCCGAGGAACGGCCGTGCCACGTCGGTGTCGAGCGCGATCGACAGCAGATGCCCTTCGATGTGATTGACCCCGACGAACGGCACGCCGCGACGCCGCGCGAGCGCCTTCGCCGTGCACAGGCCGACCAGCAGGCAGCCGACCAGCCCGGGCCCGCGCGTCGCCGCGATGCCGTCGACGTCCACGAGCCCGACACCGGCCTGTTCGAGCGCGCGCTCGATCACCGGCACGACGTGCAGCACGTGGTTGCGCGCCGCGAGCTCGGGGACGACGCCACCGAACGGCCCATGCACCGCCTCTTGCGACGCGACCACGTTCGCGAGCTCGTGGCCGTCCCGCAGCACGGCGGCCCCGGTGTCGTCGCACGACGACTCGATGCCGAGAACGATCATCGCGGCTCCGGGTCGAGGCGCTTCAGGGCGTCCTTCGCGGTCAAGTTGCCCGGAAAGAGCTTGAGCGCGCGGCGATACGCGACGATCGCCTCGGGCTTGTTGCCCTGCACCTCGAACACCGCGCCGCGCATCGCCGCGGCCTCGGCGACCCACGCGGTCGGTGCCGGCAGGGCCGCCGCACGGTCGAGGTCCACGCGCGCCATCTCGGCGTTGCCCTCGGCGATGAAGGCCCGCGCCCGAAGGACGTAGAGCGGCTGGAGCTTCGGCGAGGACTCGATGGCCGTGTCGAGCAGCTCGAACGCTTCGTCGGTGGTGCCGCTCTCGAGCTCGGTCCGCGCCCGCTCGCCGAGCTTGAGCGCCGCCGCGTCACGCGAGCTCGTGCCCTGCGTCACCAGGCGCGTCAGTGGGTCGCGTGTCGTGTCCCGCTCGGCCGCCGGGGCGCGGGTCGGCGTCGGCACGGGCTTCTTCGCCTTCGGCGTCGCGCTCGGCGCCGGGGTCGGCTCGGGCCGCCGCTTCGAGCGGCTCCGCGGAGCGCAGTCCACCAGGGCGAGCGCGAGCAGAATCACGAGCGCTCCGAACGGCCAACGCGGCGAGCCCGTCATCTACCTCTCCTCCGCCGTCTGCCGCGCACGATCCGCTTCGCGCCAGGCGAGGTGCTCCTCGCGCAGCCCGGTCGGCGAGCGCGGGGCGCGCACCGGTTCAGGCGCCAGGTCCTCCTCGAGCGCGACCACCGCAGGCGCATCCGCATCGAGGAACGCCTCGGTGATGCCGTCCTCGTGGATCACTCCCGGCGGGAGCACCGTGCCGGACGCGCGCTCCAGGCGCACCATGGTCACGCCGGGCGGCGGCAGGAACGGGCGCGGTGGCAACGGCGCCATCGCCGCCTTCATGAACGCGGTCCACAGCGGCAGAGCCGCCTTGCCGCCCGACATGCCGAGTGGCGACCGCTGGTCGAAGCCGACCCACACCGCGGCCACGAGGTCCGGCGTGAAGCCGACGAACCACGCATCGCGGTAGTCGTTGGTGGTCCCCGTCTTCCCGGCAGCCGGATGGCGGAAGCCCGCCGACCGGGCCGAGCTGGCGGTGCCTGCGTCGAGCACCCCTTCCAGCATGTGCGTCAGGACATAGGCCGTATCGGGCGGCACCACCGCCCGCAACGCGGGCGTCTCGCCGAGGATCGGCTCGCCGTCCCGCGACGTCACGCGCTCGATGGCGACCGGCTCGGCGCGCGTGCCGCCGCTCGCGAGGACCGCGTACACCGACGCCATCTCCAGCGGTGTTGCCTCGGCTGCGCCGAGCGCGAGCGCGGGCACCGCGGGCAGCGGCCCCGTCACGCCCATCGCGTGCGCGAGATCGACGATCGGCGGCAATCCGACCGACTGCGCGACTTGCGCGGCCGCCGCGTTCAGCGACCGCTCGAGCGCGACGCGCGCCGTCACCTCACCCATGTAGTGGTCGCCGTAGTTGCTCGGGACCCACGCGCGACCGTCTTCGAGCGGCCAGGAGAACGGGCTGTCGTCGAGCCGGGACGCCGGCGTCAAGTGCCGCTCCGGATCGTCCTCGATCATCGCTGCCAGGTAGACGATCGGCTTGAACGTCGACCCGGTTTGCCGGCGCGCCTGGACGGCCCGGTTGAACTGGCTCGCCTGGTAGCTCCGTCCACCGACCATCGCACGGATCTTGCCCGTTCCGGGCGCGAGCGCCACGAGCGCCGCCTCGAGGCGGTCTGTTCCGGCGGCGGCACCGAGCCCGGGACGCTCCTTCTCGAGGCGCACCAGATGCTGCTGCAGAGCGCGCTGCGCATCCTCCTGCATCAGCGGATCGAGCGTCGTGTACACGTTGAACCCCTCGGTGGTGAGCACCTCTTCGGGAAAACGCTTGACGAGCTCGGACTTCACGTGGTCGACGAAGAATGGCGCGATGGTCGCATCGACTGGTGCGTCGACCACGCCGAGCGGCGTTGCGACGGCAGCCGCCCAGGTCGCTTCGTCGATGTCGCCCGCGTCGAGCAGCAGACGGAGCACGGTGTTCCGCCGCTGCAAGGCCCGCTCCGGCGTGATGAAGGGCGAGTACGCGTTCGGGCCCCGGATGAGACCGGCGAGCAGCGCCGCCTCCGCGACGGTGAGGTCGCGGGGCGACTTCGCGAAGTAGAACTCCGACGCCTCGGCGACACCGAAGATGCCCCGCGCCCCCCGCTGCCCGAGATAGATCTCGTTCAGGTAATTCTCGAGGATCTGCATCTTCGAGTAGCGCTGCTCCGCGACCAGGGCCATGGCGACCTCGGTGAGCTTGCGCGACAGCGTGCGCTCGGTCGTGAGGAAGAAGTTCTTCATCAGCTGCTGCGTGAGCGTGCTGCCGCCCTGCCGCACGCGGCCGGAGCGGAGGTTGGTCACGGCCGCTCGGCCGATGCCGATCAAGTCCACGCCGTGGTGGGCGAAGAACCGGCTGTCCTCGGTCGCGAGGATCGCTCGCACCAGCACCGGTGCGACGTCGGTCACCTTGACCGCGCGCCGGTCCTCCCAGTTTCCCTCGTAGATGCCGGTCAGCTCCTCGGGCTCGAGCGCGATCGCCGCGACCGCCTCGCCGCTGTCCAGGTCGGTGATCGCCGTGATGCGTCCCTGATCGAGCCCGAGGCGCACGCGCTGCGTCTGCCGGCGCCCGAGCGCGCCGGCACGCAGGGCGATCTCGAGCGTCCCCGGGCCACCCCGGTACTCGCCACCCGCGACCGGCTCCGCAGCGCTGACGCGATACGAGAGGCGGTCGAGACGTCTCGGCAGGCGAGCTGCCGCGACGTCGAGTCCGACGAAGAGCAGGAACTCGTCGCTGTAGATCCGCGACGGAAAGTCCCAGCGGCGACCGGAGAACTTCCGGTCGACGACGGTCGCGAGATGGCGCTGGGCCGAAACGGCGAGCGCGATGGCGATCCCCATGAGGAGGATCGCCATCGCGGCACCGACCTTGATCCACGAGCGGAGGCGACGACGCCGCGGGCGCGACGTACCGCTCGTCCCCGCGGGGCTGCTCACCCCGTCGGCGGCTTCAGCGCGAGGAACAGCGTGTTCTCGCCGCGGCGGACGAGCATCAGGACACTCTTGCCCTCCCCGGTGGCCTTCATCTCCTTCTTGTAGCCGTCGACGTCCTTCACCGGCTTGCGGTTGACCTCGACGATCACGTCGCCGCGGCGCAGCCCCGCCTCGTCCGCCGGGCTACCCGGCTCGACGCCGGACACCAGCACGCCCTGCACGTCGATACCGATGCCGAGCGACTCCGCGATCTCCGGTGTGAGGTTCTGGACCGCCAGGCCAAAGGCTTCGGACTCGCCGGTCGCGACCTGGTCCTCGTCGTCCTTCATCTCGGCGATCTTGATCGAGACGGTCTCCTCCGTGCCGTCCCGCATGACGACGACGGGGACCTCCTGCCCGATCTTCTCGCGCGCCACCAGCGTCGGAAGCTCGGTGGACTCCCTCACGTCGCGGCCGTCGAAGCTCACGATGACGTCACCGACCTTGATGCCGGCCTCCTCGGCGGGCCCGCCCTTCACGACGTCGGCGACGAGCGCGCCGCGCGATGCCTTGAGGCCGAGCGAGTCGGCGATGTCCGGCGTGACCTTCTGGATCATGACGCCGATCCAGCCACGCGTGACCTTGCCCTTATCGCGCATCTGCGGGATCAGGTCCTTCGCGAGGTTGATCGGGATCGCGAAGCCGATGCCGATATTGCCCCCGCTGCGGCTGAAGATCGAGGTGTTGATGCCGACCACGCGGCCGTTGAGGTCGAGCAGCGGACCACCCGAGTTACCCGGGTTGATCGGCGTGTCGGTCTGCAGGAAGTCGTCGTAGTTGCCCTGGCCGATGAAGCGACCCTTGGCGCTCACGATGCCCGCGGTCACCGAGAACTCGAGACCGAACGGGTTGCCGATCGCCATCACCCACTCACCGACCTTGACCTTCTCCGAGTCGCCGAACGGGATCGTGGGCAGGTTCTCCTTCGCGTCGATCTTGAGCACCGCGAGGTCGGTCTTGGGATCGCGGCCGACGAGCTCCGCGGTCATCTCCTCGCCGGAGTTGAGCTTCACCTTGATCTCGTTGGCGTTCTCGACCACGTGATTGTTGGTCAGGATGTAGCCGGCCGGGTCGAAGATGAAGCCCGAGCCGAGGCTCCGCTCGGGAGCGCGCCGGCGTGGCATGGGGCCGAAGAAGCGCTCGAACGGCTCCCAGAACTCGCGCGGGTCCTGACCCTGTCCACCCCCCGGCGGGAAACCCGGCATCTGGCCGCGCGGGCCGCCGTGGAATCGCGGCGACCCGCCGCCGCCCCCACCGCCGTTGCCGTCGCCTTGGTCACCTCGATCACCGCCGCGGTCGCCCTTGCTCGAGGTCGAGATGTTCACCACCGCGTGGCTCAGGTCCTCGGCGAGGACGGTGAAGTCGGGCAGCTGGCACTTCACGCAGGCGCCGCCCGCCGCCCCGTGGTCGTCGACCGCGGCGACGCTACGCTCGGCGGACGAGCCGCCATCCTGGACCTCGGCGACGGCCGACGAAGGTTCCTGTCCCGGGTTGCGCACGGCGAGGACGCCGACGGCGAAGCCCACGAGGAGCAGGACGATCACTTTCAACACGCTGCGCATTCGTTGGATTCCTCAAGAGAACGATGGTGATCTCGTCAGCCGCGCGAGATCGCGACGAACCTCATGCGGAGGTCGTAGAGGATGCGCTCGAGAAGAGCGGCCTCGTCCGCATCGAGATTGCCCTGCGTCTTGCGCTCGAGCACCGCGATGAGGTCGATGATGTGCCGCGCCGCCGCGAGGTCGCGCGGCGCCTCGCCGCCCTCGAGATCGGGGATCTCCCCGAGGTGCATCAGGGCCTGGGTGCTGAGGCTGATCAGCAACGTGCCGAAGCTGGGCTCGAATGGGGCGCTCGGGCGCTCCTCGTAGGGCTCACCGCGAGGCGTGGCAAGCTCGGGATCGGACTCGGCAGCCTCGCCCGCCCCACTCGCGACCTGCCCACTCGACGGGGACGCCGACGCCTGCGAAGGCGACTCCGCCGGCGTGGCCGGGGCCTGCGACGGCTCGGTGACTTCGTCGTTGCGCTCGCTGCCGTCGGGCGCGAAGCGGCGCCGGTCGATGACCCGGAATGCCGGCTCCTCCTCGCGGTCATGGTTCTCCGCCATGTGGACGGCGCCTGCGCGGCCGGTCTCGGGATCTGTCATGTCAGTTGATTCCCCGTGGCGATGGCTGGCACCTATCGGCAGCTCGCTCACGCTCCGTGGGACGCTCGGCTCGACCGGCTGTTCACGACGATCGCCGTTTCCCTGCGTCGCGCTCCCGCGCGCGCAGAGCGAGCCTGGAACCCGAGGAGGGGCGATCCCCGCCGGGGAAGCGCGCATTCGGTCCGTTCGGTGCGAGCACGGCGCGACCTCGCGGCGACGATTGCATACACTTGAGGGGTAGTGCCACCCCCTCGGGATGTCAAGGTAAGCGACCGCGCAGGGCCTGCCACGCGGCGTCGGCCGCGACCGCGACGCCGTGCTCGAGGTGCAGGGAGGCGACCCGTGCGCCGCGCGGACCGAACCCCGCCGGGGTGGTGCTCACGTAAAGCACGACCCCGGCGGTTCCCACCGCAGCCGCGACATGGCTCGGTCCCGCGTCGTTGCCGACGAACGCATCTGCTGCGGCGAGGAGACCCGCGAGCGCCTCGACCGATCCCGGCCGCGCGATCTTGCCGACCGGTCGCCAGCAGTCCTCCTCGCCGTCCTCGGCGGGCCCGAGCACGACCACGACGTCGCCGCCGCCGCGCTGCCAGCGCTCCGCCAGCGTCGCGTGCAGCTCGGCCGGGACACGCTTCGTCCGGCCCCCGCTGCCGGGCAGCAGCGCGAGCACCGGCCTGCCATCGCGCCGCACCGTAGCTGCGCCCGGCAGCAGGCGCGGTGTCGCGAGTGCCGCCACGGGACCGCCCACCGCCTGCAGGAAGAGGTCCGCCGCGTGGATCGGTAGCGGCGGGCGCGGGAAGCGCACGACCAGCGCCCGCCCGGTAGCGTTTAGCCGCCGCGCGACGACCGGGACGTCGGCGCCCGTGAAGCTCACGATCCGAGCGAACCCGCCGAGCCAGACCCGCGTCGTCAGGTCGTCCGCGGGCGCGAACAGCCGCGCGATCTCCACGGCATCGAGGGATCGGACCATGACCGGTGACGGGTAGAGGCGAGCGACCTCGGCTGCAGCACCGCGCGCATACATGGTCACGGGCCCGGAAACGGCGAGCGCCGCGATCGCCGGCTCGAGGCAGACCGCGTCGCCCAGGGCCCCCGGAAAGAGCACCAGCACGCCGGAGGCAGCGGACGTCATGCCATCCTCGCCACGGCCGGGGACTGCCTCGCGAGCTTCATTGTTGCGGTGGTTTTGGTAGCATCGACCACGCATGCCGATCCCGAACGCTGTCGCCCGGTCACCGCTCGACCTGATCGGCAGCACGCCCGCCGTCCGCCTCAACCGCGTGCTGCCGCGGGGCGGTGCCCAGGTATGGGCGAAGCTCGAGCTCGCGAACCTCGGCGGCAGCATCAAGGACCGGATCTGCCTCTCGATGATCGAGGACGCAGAGCGCAGCGGGCGCCTGAAGCCGGGCGACGTCGTGGTCGAGCCGACCAGCGGCAACACCGGCATCGGACTCGCGCTGGTCTGCGCGGTGAAGGGCTACCGGCTCATCCTGACCATGCCCGACACGATGAGCGAGGAGCGCAGGAGCCTGCTCCGCGGCTACGGCGCGGAGCTCGAGCTGACGCCCGACACCAGAGGCATGCACGCCGCAGTGGAGCGCGCCGAGGAGATCGCGCGACAGGAGCCGCGAGCGTTTCTGCCACAGCAGTTCCGCAACCCATCGAATCCCGACGCGCACCGCCGCACCACCGCAGCCGAGATCCTCGACCAGTTTCCGCGCATCGACGCCTTCGTTGCCGGCGTCGGGACGGGGGGCACGATCACCGGCGTGGGCAACGTCTTGCACCGCGAGCGTCCCGGGTGCCGCGTCTTCGCCGTCGAGCCGGCGCGCTCGGCCGTCCTGTCGGGCGGCGCGCCGGGCTATCACGGCATCCAGGGCATCGGGGCGGGCTTCGTCCCCGAGAACCTCGACCCGGTGTCCTACGACGAGGTGATCACGATCGAGGACGCCGACGCCGCGGCCTACGCGCGCCGCCTTGCGCGCGAGGAGGGGCTGCTGGTCGGCATCTCGTCGGGCGCAAACTGTGCCGCGGCCGTGCAGGTCGCTCGCGAGCTCCCCCCCGAGCACGTCGTCGTCACCGTGTTCTGCGACACGGGAGAGCGCTATCTGACGACCGACCTGTTTCGCGAGGCCAAGAGCTGAGCCGTGGCGCGAGAGTTCGACCCATCGGGTGCCGCTGGCGTGGTGCGAGGATTCGACCCATCGGGTGCCGCTCTCGAACCCGCGACCGCAGCGAAGCTCGAGCGTCTGCGCGCGATCGTCCGCGCCGTTCCGTCGGCGGTGGTCGCCTTCTCCGGTGGCGTGGACTCCACCTTCGTCCTGCACATCGCCCGCGAGGAGCTGGGTGACGCGGTGATCGCACTCACCACCGCGTCGGCTTCTCTGCCGGCGCACGAGCTCGCGGAGGCGCGGGCCCTCGCAGAGCGGTGCGGCGCGCGACACGTCGTCGTTCCGACCGACGAGGTCGCGATCGACGACTACGCGCGCAACCCCGCCAACCGGTGCTACTTCTGCAAGGACAACCTCTACCGCATCTGCCATGCGGAAGCAGAAGCGCGCGGCTTCGCGGCGATCTTCGACGGTGTGAATGCCGACGACCTGGGTGACTTCCGCCCCGGCCTGATCGCGGCGACCGAGCAGAAGGTCCGCCACCCGCTCGTCGAAGCCACGATGTCGAAGCGCGACGTCCGCATGGTGAGCGCGGCGATGGGTCTCCCCACCTGGGACAAGCCGGCCTCGCCGTGCCTCGCGTCGCGCTTTCCCTACGGCACACCGATCACGCACCGGCGCCTCGGGCAGGTGGAGCACGCCGAGGCCGGCCTCCGCGCACTCGGGTTCCGGGAGTTCCGTGTCCGCTTCGAGCAGGACACGGCCCGGCTCGAGGTCGCTCTGTCCGAGCTCCCGCGCTGCTGCGACCCCGAAATGCGCGACCGGGTGGTCGCGGCGGTCCTGAGCGCCGGGTTCCGACACGTCGTACTGGACCTTGCCGGCTTCCGCAGCGGCAGCCTGAACGACGCCTTGCCGGCCGACACCCGTCGTGGCGGCTGACCGGTCGAGCCGGCCCCTTCTCTCGACTCAGGTCGCTCGACTCACGGCGCGAAGATCGTCCGCAACTCCTCCATGATCTTCTCTTCCGGATGCGCGCGGGCGATCGCGAGCTCCTTCACGAGGAGATTGCGGGCGGTGTCGAGCATCTTGCGCTCGCCGAACGACAGCTCCTTGTCGCCTTTCAAGACGAAGAGATCGCGAAGAACCTTCGCGATCTCGAGCACCGAGCCGGTCTTGATCTTCTCGGTGTACTCCCGGTAGCGCCGGTTCCAGGTCTGCTGGTCGATCTCCACCTTCTTGTCGCGGAGGATCTTGTACACCTTGCTGACCATGTCCTTGCCGATGATGCGCCTCAAGCCGACCGACGCCACGTTCTCCATCGGGACCATGATCGTCATGTCGCTCTCGAGAAAGCGGAGCATGTAGAACTTCTTTTCGGTGCCGGCGATGGTGCGGCTCTGGACGCTCTCGATTACCCCGACACCGTGCGCGGGATACACCACTTTCTCGCCAATTTTGAACTGCATCAAGGCGGGGACCCTCCGGGACGGACTCTGAATCTAACGGAAATTTCGGCTTCAATCAACCGAGCGTCCCCGATGCTCGAATTCAAAACGACGTTCGTCAGTGCCCTTCCGCGATGACGGTTCGTTCCATCACCAGCGCCGAGCGACCGGGGCCGTAGTAGTCCCGCCGGGTCAGCACGACCGAGAAGCCCAGGCGCTGGTAGAGCTGGCGCGCCGGGACGTTGTCTTCTGCGACCTCCAGCGTCGTGAGCCGGGCGTGCGAAGCGCGCGCATCTTCGAGCACGCGCCGCGTGAGCCGGCCCGCGAGCCCGGCGCGCCGGAACTCGCTCGCCACCGCGAGATCGAGCAGGTGGATCTCGTCGGCGACGCGCCACCACACGACGTAGCCGGCGACCTCCGCCGGTCGCCCCTCGGGGTGACCGATCAGGGCGCGCGAGAACGGCAGGTCGAGCTCGCTGGCGAACGCGGCCTCGGACCACGGCGCGGTGAACGACGCGGCTTCGATGGCCGCCACCCACGGGACGTCCGCCCGCGTCATCGGACGCAATCCGAACGCGGCGTGTCGCTCGCCGGTCACCAGCGCATCAGCGCCGCGGCCCAGGTGAAGCCTGCCCCGAACGCCGCGAGGCAAACCAGCATGTCTGCCGCCACGCGCCCGTCGGCGATCGCCTCGTGGAGCGCGATCGGAATCGACGCTGCGGTGGTGTTGCCGTAGCGATCGATGTTGTTCACCACCTTCGACTCGTCGAGCTCGAGCCCGGCCGCGACGAACTGGTTGATGCGCAGGTTCGCCTGGTGCGGGATCAACAGGTCGAGGTCGGCGATGGCGAGGCCGTTGGCGTCCAGCGACTCCTTGATGACTTCCGGGAAGCGCGTCACCGCGTGCTTGAACACGAACTTGCCCGACATGCGCGGAAAGCCCGCCGGATCGTCGCCGTCGAGATCCTCCGGCTTGATTCGCGGCCGGTTCCGGCTCGCCGCCGCCTCCAGCCACAGCTTCTCTGCGTGGTTCCCGTCCGCGTGCAGGTGCGTCGACAGGATGCCGCGATCCGGATCGTCGGTCGGGCCGAGGACGACCGCTCCGGCGCCGTCGCCGAAGATCACGCCGACCTCGCGGCCGCGCGTGGTCAGATCGAGTCCGGTCGAGTGGATCTCGCCACCCACCACCAGCGCACGCCGGGCGCGCCCGGCACGGATCATGGCGTCGGCCGAAGCGAGGCCGTAGATGAAGCCGGAACACTGGTTCTTGACGTCGAACGCCGGAATGTTCCGCGTCCCGAGCTTCTGCGTCAGAAGGCACGCGCACGACGGCCAGTCGATGTCCGGCGACAGCGTGGCGAAGATCACCAGGTCGACGTCCTGTGCGGAAACACCGGCCGACCGCAGGGCCTCCTCCGCCGCGATCTTCCCGAGGTCCGTCGCGCCCGTACTCGTCGAGATGTGGCGGCGCTGCCGGATTCCGGTGCGCTGCTGGATCCACTCGTCGGACGTGTCCATGCGCTGTGCGAGATCGTCGTTCGCGACCACCCGCTCGGGGACCGCACGGCCGACGCCGAGGATCCTTGTCCGCGAGACCGACATGCAACCTCCTCAGATCTCGATGGCAGCCGCACCCCAGGCAAGCCCGGGCCCGGCCGCGGCGAGCAGGACCCGCGAGCCACTCGTGAGCTTCGCCGCCGCATCGGCGAGGGCGATGGCGAGCCCACCGGCCATCACGTGCCCGAACTGTTCCGTCGGCACCACGACGCGATCGCGAGCCACCCCGATGCTCTCTCCCGCGGCGCGCGCGATCGCCGGATCGACGTAATCGAGGATCGCCAGGTCGACGTCGCCGGCGCGCCAGCCCGCGGCGCTCAGCACGTCGCCTGCAGCAGCCGCGATGCGCGGCGGGACGACCGGTGCCAGCGCGGCAAGATCCGCTTTCGGGAAGTGCCTGCCGGCCGCGAGGTCCTCCGCACGGACGCGCAGGGGATACTGGCAGCTCGCCGGATACTCGCACCAGAAACGGTCCGCGAGCGCGCCGTCGGTGTACCAGCACACACTCAGCAGCCTCGCGCCGTGGTCGCCGCGTCCCACCACGGCGACACCGGCGCCATCGGCGAGCCGGGCCGACATGTCGCGCCCGCCCGGCGTGAGATCGAGGCCGCTCGAGAGCACTTCGCCCGCCGCGACGAGCACGCGGGCGTAGCGCGCGTCGGACCCGCCACCCCGCGGCGCCGGCAGGCTCGCGAACGCCGCGGCGATGTCGAGGCCGCAGAGGAAACCGGCACTCTGCGCGCGTACGTCGAGCGCACCGATCGTCGGCGCACCGAGCTTCGCCTGCAGGAAACAGGCGGCGCCCGGGAAGGTCACGTCGGGGGTCGCCGTCGCGAAGACGATCAGCCCGAGATCGCCGACCTCGGTACGGGCTTCGGCGAGTGCACCCCGCACCGCGAGCAGCGCGAGGTCCGACGGCCCCTGCCCTGCCTGGGCGTGGTGACGCCGCGCGACACCGGTCGACGACGACAGCTCGTCCGTCGTCGTTCCGAGCTCGCGGGCGAGCTGGTCGTTCGAGACCTGAGGGGGGAGATGTCGACCGAGGCCCAGAATTCGTGCGAGTGGCTCACGCGGCATCGGACAGTGCCCGCAGCCGGCTCGCGGCCGATTGCTTGACCAGAACCGCCTCGACGACCTTGCTCTCGCACCGCTGGACGAATCCGAGGCAGCGCTCCGCCAGAGGAATGCGCGTGGTGAAGTCCGGCGGGAACGCCGGGGCCGTCGCGGCGATCGTACGCAGGCGCGGATCGACGACCTTGCCGTGCACCACGAACACGTTGCCCTCGAGGGTCATGGTGAGATCGTAGTCCGGCATCTCGTCGCCCAGGCCGAGCTCGTGCTTCACGCCCGAGGGCGGGATGCGGCGCGGCAGCTCCAAGCGGAAGAGCCAGCCCGACGGGCGCTCTTCGATGGTGTACACCTCTCCATAGCGGCGTTCGCGCTCGCGCTTGTCGTCGAACGCGGTCGTCGGGCCGTAGTAGCCCTCGAAGGCCTCGCGGTTCTCTTCGGTGTGCGCGTTCGCCTTGCGCAGCAGCGGCGTCACCAGCGGGATGAGCAACGGTCCGTAGAGGGCGCCACGGTAGACCGCCTCGGACACGGGCTTCGCGCGCAGGACGCACTCGCGAAGGCGGAAGACCGCCTCGGCGATCGCGGCCAGAACTCCGTAGAAGAACCACGGGCGTACGGTCTTGCTGAAGAAGCTGTCGTCGAGCGCGAACACCGCGAATCCGGTGAACAGCAGCGGAATCGCGACCATGTGGACGAACAGGTTCATGCCGGTCGCGCCGGCCGAGCTGAACACCCGCCGGTCGCCGAGCGCGGCCTCGAGACGATCTTTCGTCTTCGCGGGCAGCGCACCGAGGATCGGCTGCAGGAGCGACACGGCGAGCGGCACGACGTGCATCCCCCCGCTCGGCGCCGCCGTGCTGACGATCTCGCGTGCCTCGTCGAAGGTGATCGGCAGCTCGCCCCGATACGGTACGGTGCGCGGCACAGGCCGCTGCAGCGGGGCTACCGCCTTCTTCTCGACCTTGCCGACCCGCGCGACCGCGACAGGAGCCGTCGCGGCAGCGGGCTTCGCCGCCGGCGTGACTGCCGGAGCGGTCGCTGCAGCCGGAGCTGCTGCTGCAGCGGCGGGCGCCGCAGGGTCGCCGGCCGTCGCCGCGGCTCCGTTGCCACCCTTGAAGCGCGACGGGAAGTCGGGACCGAAGGTCTTGTCCGGATGGATCTGCGCGGCGCGGGCGAGGAGGATGTCCTCCGCCTCCGGGATCGCCGGGTTGGGGATGCAGCAGTCGACCGGACAGACCGCCGCGCACGCCTCATGGTCGTAAAAACCCACACATTCCGTGCACTTCTCGGGCACGATGTAGAAGATCTCGTTGCTCAGGGCGTCGCGCTTGGCGCCCTGCCAGTCGTACTCGACCCCGCCCTGGTAGATCGCGGTGTTCGGGCACTCGGGCTCGCACGCACCGCAGTTGATGCACTCGTCGGTTATCATCGTCGCCATGGCGAACGAACCCTCCAGGAGTCCTGACGAACCACCCCAGCAACGCGCCACGACGCCCCGCAGGGGCGCATGACGGGCGTAAGGCCTTACAAAGTTCGCGCTCGCGAGACAAGGTGCCGGCCGGCGGACCGGGTCACTGCCGCGTCGATCGAGGGCTCGCCGCACCGGGACCACCAGCGGGAAAACGCCGTCGCTGCTTGTCACGGCAGCACTGGTGTGTCATCCTTGGGGGACATTTGAATTCTTGTTTTATTGAGAGTTCACTGGGACCCAGACAGAGGGAGGAGGTGACACGATGCGAAAGTTCATGCAGGCGGGTGCCGTTGCGACGGGACTGCTGATGCTGGTGTCGGCTGGCACGGGTTGCTCGAGCCAGGCGAAGGGCCCGAGCCCTGCGGAGCAGGCAGCTTCGCGTGCGGAGGCTGCGGCCTCGCGCGCCGAGGCGGCCGCGACCCGTGCCCAGCAGGCGGCGGATCGCGCCGAGGCGGCAGCGTCGAAGGCGGAGGCGATTTTCCAGAAGAACATGCGCAAGTAGTTCCCGCGCGTGTTTCGTCTTCGCGACGAAGCAAGGAGAACGGCGACCCGGGCAAGCCTGGTCGCCGTTTTTCGTTCCCGGCAGGGCGACCGCCACCGCCACCCCGCTTGCCCGGCCGGTGCGATCGCCCGCGCCGCAGCGGCGCCGTGCCTGCACCGCGCGCGACGGCGCCAGCGGCGAAGTCGGACTTTTCGGGGAGGCCGATTCCCGCCCTCGCGCCTGCGGTCAGCGCAGGGTAGCGAGCGCGCCCTCGATGGCGTCGAACCCGCGTGACAGGTTCTCGCGCGAGGTGGCGTACGACAGGCGGACGTGGTTCGGCGCGGCGAAGTCGTCGCCCGCCACGAGCGCCACGCGGGCCTCGGCGAGCAGGAACTCGCAGACTCGACTCGCGTTGCCCAGCGGCCGGTCGCGCCACACTCGGGGGAACAGAGCCGACACGTCCGGGAACGCGTAGAACGCGCCCGCGGGCTTCACGCATCGGACACCGGCGAGTCGGCCGAACCGCGCGAGGACGTCGTCGCGGCGCCAGCCGAACTCCTCCACCATCGGGGCAAGCTCGTCCTGCGGACCGGCCAGCGCCTCCGCGGCCGCAGCCTGCGCGATCGCGGTCGGGTTCGACGTGCACTGCCCCTGGATCGTGCCCATGGCCGCGAGCGCGTCGACCGGACCTGCCGCATAGCCGATTCGCCAGCCGGTCATCGCGTAAGTCTTCGACACCGAGTTCACGACGATCGTCCGGTCGCGGAGCTCGGGCGCGAGCTTCAGCAGGTGCGCCGGCCGGTCGCCGTCGAAGTAGAGCATCTCGTAGACGTCGTCGACGATGATCGCGACGTCCGGATACGAGACGAGGACCTCGGCGAGCGACTGCAGCTCACGCTCGGAGTACGCAGCTCCGGTCGGATTCGACGGGCTGTTCAGAATCACGCCGCGCGAGCGTGCGTCCAGCGCGTCCGCGAGCTGCTGCGCCGTGAGCTTGAAACCCTGCGACGCGGGGGCGTGCGCGATCTTCGGCTTCGCACCGGCGAGCACCAGCATGTCGGCGTAGCTGACCCAGAACGGCGCCGGCAGGACGACCTCGTCGCCTTCGCCGAACAGCGCCTGGAACGCGCTGTAGAGCGCGTGCTTGCCGCCGCAGGTGACCATGGTCTCCTCGACCGCGTAGTCGAGGTCGTTGACGCGCTTCAGCTTCGCGACGACGGCCTCGCGCACCTGTCTGGTACCGACCACCGGCGTGTACCTGGTCGCTCCCGCAGCGAGCGCGCGCGTCGCTGCGTCCTTGATGCGCTGCGGGGTATCGAAGTCCGGCTCGCCGGCGCCGAAGTCGATCACCTCGATTCCGGTCGCGCGGAGTCGAGCGACCTCGGTGGTGACGGCGAGCGTCGCGGACGGCTTGACGAGCTTCGTTCGCGGCGAGAGCCTCATGTCAGACGCGCTTCTCGCCCGCCTTCTTCGTGATGCGTTCGCCGAAGCGCTGCAGCACGAACTCCGGGACGAGGTTGCGCACGTCGCCTCCGAAGGTGGCGACCTCCTTCACCAGCCGGGAGCTCGTGTAGAAGTACTGTTCGCCGGCCATCATGAAGACGGTCTCGATCTTCGGCTTGAGGTGCCGGTTCATCATCGTCATCTGGAACTCGTACTCGAAATCGGAGACGGCGCGCAGTCCGCGGATGAGGACCTGCGCGCCGATGCGTTCCGCGTAGTCGACCAGCAGCCCGGTGAAGGAATCGGCGACGACGCGTTCGCCGACGTCGGCGAACGCCTGCCGGATCATGGCGACGCGCTCGGCGGGTGTGAACATCGCCGCGTCCTTGTTCGGATTGTAGGCCACGGCCACCGTCACGCGCGGAAACACCCGCAGGGCCCGGCGGATGATGTCGATGTGGCCGTTGGTGATGGGATCGAACGACCCGGGGTAGATCGCCACGGGCTCCTCGAGTGTTTCCGTCTCCCGTGCGGGGACGGCGCGCACCGGGCTGCCCTTGGCTCGCTTACGGGTGGGCATCAGTCGGAACCTCGCTGCGAAGGTCGGGCTGCGTCATGCGCAGCAAGGTGATGGTGCTGTCGCCGAACCGACGGTCCAGCTCGAGCTCCCAGTTCTCGGGCCAGACGAGCGTTTCGCCCCGCGCGCGCTCCACCAGCACGAAGCCGCCCGGCGCGACCAGCGAGCGCTCCGCGAGCCGCTCGAGGACCGGCTGCGCGAGACCTTCCCGGTACGGCGGGTCGGCCAGCACCAGGTGAAACGCCTCGCCCGCGGGCAGCTGCGCCAGCGCTCGTTCCGCCGGCTGAGCGATCACCCGCGTGCGGTCCGCGAATCCCGCGTGCTCGACGTTGGACTGCAGGAGGCTCGCGACCGAGCGGTCCTTCTCGACCGCCACCAGGGTCGCCGCCCCGCGCGACAACGCCTCGATGCCCAGCGCGCCGGTTCCGGCGAACAGATCGAGCACCCTCGCCCCCTCGATTGCACCGCGGTGCTCCAGTATGGCAAACGCCGATTCGCGCAGCCGCGCACCGCTCGGTCGCACGTGCAACCCCGCGGGAACCCGTAATCGCCGGCCTTTCGCCGTGCCGGCGATCACGCGCATGAACACACCGCCTGGCGCTGCACGTGGCGCTGTTTGGCAGAACACCATCGGAGGCGCAAGGAATCGGATGCTCTGGGCGCTGGTACCAGCGAAGCTCGGGTCGGCCGTCAAGACGCGGCTCGGCACGGTGCTCTCCGAGGATCAGCGGCGGGCCCTCGCGAACGCGATGCTCTTCGACGTCCTCGCGACGCTGACCTCCGTTCGGTCCCTCGCCGGCGTCGCCGTGGTGACCCGGGACACGGCCGTGGCGTCCCTCGCAGCGCGTGCGGGAGCAACGCACGTCCGCGAGAACCATGCCGGCGGCCTGAACGAGGGAGTCGCCCAGGGCATGGCCGCCTGCCACGCCCGGGGCGCGAGCGGCGTGATCGTCGTCATGGGCGACCTGCCGAACCTGGGCGCGTCCGACGTCGAGCGTACGATCGAGGCCCTGCCGGCGCGCGGCATCGTGCTCGTCCCCTCGCGCGACGGAACGGGAACCAACGTCCTCGCGGTTCGTCCGATCGACGTTCTGCGCCGCACCGCGTTCGGCGACGGCAGCCTCGCACGCCACCGCACGGCGACCGCCGGTCTGGAGACGGTGCTGCTGCCGCTGCGCGGTGCGGCCCTCGACATCGACACCGTCGCCGACCTCGCGCATCTGGTCCAGGGCGGTGCGACGGGCGCCGCCACCCGGCGCCTCCTCGCGGAGATCGCGCCCGCCGCAGGGCCCGGCCGCATCGCCTGAGACGCGGCCCGCAATCGGGACGCCGGGAAGGGCTACTTCTTCTGCTCCATCGGCTTGCCGCAGCACTGCAGGTCGCCGGTGCCCGCCTTGGTGACGATGAACTGCGCGCCGCACTGCGTGCAGATGTAGATCTTTCCGAGCTGGGTGGGCATGCAATCTCCTCGAATGGGATGTCGTGAACGGATCTCTTTCGCCGGATGCAGCGCCGGGCGCAACCCTGCTCAGTGCCCGCGGAAGACCGGTTTCCGGCGCTCTCGAAAGCTCGTGATGCCCTCGTCGCGATCGGCCGTCGACTGGAGCAGCACGTAGAGATCACCCTCGAGCCGAAGACCTTCGGCGAGCGGCAGGTCGGACGCCGCCCGCAGCGCCTCCTTCGCCAGGCGCTGCGCGATGGGCGCCCGTGCCCCGATCTCCGCCGCGAGCCGCTGGCCCGCCCGCCACAGCTCGCGCGCGGCGCACACCCGGTGGACGAGGCCCGCCGCGCACGCGGCCCGAGCCGTCAAGCACTCACCGAGCAACAGCATCGAGAGCGCACGGCCCCGGCCGACGGCTCGAGGCAGCCGCTGCGTCGCGCCGTGGTGGGGCAGCCGCCCGGCCGCGAGCTGCGTGACACCGAGGCGCGCCCCCACCGCGGCGAGGCGCAGGTCGCACGCCAGCGCCAGCTCCAGGCCGTCGTCGAGCGCGTCGCCGTGCACGAGGCACAGCACGGGCACGCGCAGCGCCGCGATCGCGGCCACGCCGTCGGGCACGCCAGGCTCGGCGTCCCGGACGCCGCCCCGGCAGAACGAACGGCCGCGCGACCGGAGCACCACGACGCGCACGGCGTCGTCCAGATCGATCGCGCCGGCCGCGTCCGCCAGCGCCGCGTGCAGCTCCCGGGAGAGCCCGGCGTCGCCATCGCGGATCGTCAGCGTCGTCACCCCGCCGGCGAGCGAGACGTCGAGAGCGCGCCGCGGCGCGCGGGGCGGCATCGGCCTCCTCAGCCTTGCCCGAGCTGCTCGCGCAGCTCCTTGCGGAGAATCTTGCCGAGTGGGTTGCGGGGCAGCTCGTCGACGACGCGGATGACCTCGGGCTTCTTGAAGCTCGCGAGACGCGCACGACAGTACTCCGAGATCTCCTCGGTCGTCGCCGTCGCTCCCGGCCGAAGAACCACCACCGCCGCCACGATCTGGCCCCACTCCACGCTCGGCAGCCCCAGCACGGCCACCTCCTCGACGGCCGTGTGTCCCTGCAAGATCGACTCGACCTCGGCCGGCGCGATGTTCTCGCCGCCGCGGATGATCATGTCGTCCTGCCGACCGACGAGGAACACGTAGCCGTCGTCGTCCACGTAGCCGAGGTCGCGCGTGTGCAGGAAGCCGTCCGGCTCCAGGCGCGCACCACCCTCGACGTCACCCGCGTACCCCTTCATCACGCGCGGCGTGCGGACCAGGATCTCCCCCGTCTGGTTCGCGGGCAGCTCGTCGCCCGACTCGTCGACGACCTTGATCTCGACGTCCGGGAGCGGCCGCCCGATCGAGTGCAGGCGGCGCAGCACGACCTCGTCCCCCGCGGCGTCGCCGGTCAGCCGGTGATCGTCCGGGCCGAGGACCGTCAACGTCGACGTCGTCTCCGTCTGCCCGAACGCGTTGACGAAGCCGCAGGTCGCGGGGAAGCTCTCCAGCGCACGGCGAATCACCGGGAACGGCATCGGCGCCCCGCCGTACGAGAGGTTCGTCAGGCTCGAGAGGCTGGTCGACGCGAAGCGCGGGTGGTCGAGAATCTGCTTGAGCATCGTCGGGACGACGAACGCGTGCGTCACGCCCTCGCGCTCGACGGCCTCGAGCCACTCTCCCGCGTCGAACTGCGGCAGCAGGACGAGCTTCCGGCCGGTCCACAGCGACGTCATGATGTTGGTCGCGCCGGCGATGTGGTAGAGCGGCACGCACAGGAGGGCTGCGCCGCGCGGCTCGCCGTCCGCCATCTCGACGGTCCCGACGACGTAGGCGGTGAAGTCGCCGAAGCTCAGCATCACGCCCTTGGGCAGCGACGTCGTCCCGCTGGTGTACATGAGGACCGAGGTGTCGCTCTCCTCGACCTCGGCGTCCTCCATCTCTTCGGGAGCGTCCGCGATCCACGTCTCGACCGTCTCCCCGTCGCCATCGTCGATCGGGACGCGAACGAGATCACGCGGCAGCTTGTCGCCGAGCTGCTCGAGGAGCGGTGCGTAGCGGGCCCCGTAGAAGAGGACCGCGGGACTCGCCTTGACGATCATGTGCTCGAGCTCGGGCAGCTTTGCCCGGTAGTTGAGCGGCACGAACGTCGCCCCGGCGGTGGCCGTCGCGTAGTAGCACTCGACGTACCTGTGCGAGTTGGTCGCCAGCACCGCGACGCTCTTCCCTCGCCCGACGCCCCGACGGGCGAGTGCGCTGGCCAGCCGACGCACGCGCGACAGCGCGTCGGCGTAGGTGAGGCGCACGTCGCCGTAAACCAGGACCTCCTGGTCGCCGAACATCGAGGCCGGGATCGAAAGGAAATTGGCAGTGTTCATCGCGCCACAGGTCCTAGCGCGGAGGCGATGCAGCGCTCAAGGGCGAGCCCCTGGGCAAGCGTGAGGTCGGCACCACGCCCCACGCAGGCCTTCGCCGCGCGTACGAGAGCCGGATCGAGCGCCGCGACACGACGCGCCAGCGCGCCCGCCGTCGCGCGCAGCCGTCCCGGGGACACGGCGCGCTGCGCGAGCCCGATCCGCACCGCGGTACGGGCGCCGATCACCTCCCCGGCGAGGAGAACGGCGGCGGCCCTGCCCTCGCCGATCGCGCGCGGCAGCGTCTGTGTGCCACCGACGCCCGGAACCAGCCCGAGGCCCGTCTCGGGCAGCGCGAAGCGCGCGTCGTACGCGCACACGATCAGATCGCAGAGCAGCGCCATCTCGAGGCCGCCGCCCACGGCGTGCCCGTGCACCGCGGCGATCGACAAGCAGGGCAGCGTGCTCCACAAGCGCCAGACGTCGCGCTGCTGCCGCACCTCGCGCGCGCGCACCGGCGAGGGCGCCGTACCGAACTCGGCGAGATCGCCACCGGTCGAGAACGCGCGGCCGTTGCCGCGCACGACGAGCACGGACACCCCGGGCTCCGCGTGCAGCCACTCGAGGGCCGCGAAGATCGCGTCCCGCATGCCGCGGTCGTAGGCGTTGAGGACCTCCGGACGATCGAGCGTCAGCGTGACCACGCGGTCGTCGCGCTCGAGCACGACAGGCGGCTTCACGCGACCACACGCCCCGCGGAAAGCGCGTGCCGGACGCGGAGCGTCCGCCAGCGTCCGTCCCACGACGCAGAGTCGACGAGCAGCAGGTCGGCAGCGCCACCGGTCACGAGCCCGAAGGGCACACGCTCGCCCCGCAGACGCGCCGGCGCGGAGGTGAAGATCTCGAGTGCGTCGGGCTCGTCGAGCGCCTGGCAGGCTCCGAGGACGCGGCCGTCGCGCGTCGTGCGGCGCAGGGCACCGTCGATGCCGACCAGCGGTTCGAACGGGACGACCGGCGCGTCGCTGCCCGCCGCGACGATCACGCCCGCGGCGCGCAGATCCCGCAGCGGGTACAGCCAGTCCTGCAGTGGCTCCTCCACCTCGCGACGGTACTTGTCGCCGCGCCAGGCGACGAACGCCGGCTGCGTGACCACGGCGACCCCCGCGTCCGCGATGCGGCGGACCACCTCCGGAGGGCACAGCGACGCATGCTCGAGTCGGTCGGGCACCTCGTCGGCACCGGCACGGACCGGCGCCGCCGCCAGCGCATCGAGGACCTCGACGACGACGTCGGCCTCGACCGCGTGCACGGCGACCGGAAGGCCGCGCAAGCGCGCCCGGCGCAAACGGTCGGCGAAGTCCGGCGCGCGCACCTCGTCACTCGAGCGGGCGAGCAGCTTCACGCCGGCGATCACAACGCGCCCCGCCGCGGCGCGGCGTGCCGGCTCCACGTCGTCGGGGTCGGCGATGAAGGCGCGGACCTGCAGCGGCAGCTCGCGCGCCTCGACGGCTTCGGCCAGGCGCGCGACGCGAGCCGCGTCGTTGCTCGCGGTCGGGTCGTCGACGTGCACGACGCCGGCGCGTGCGAGCGCCGAACCGACCGCCCGCAACCCCCGCGCGAGCGCCGCCCGATCGACCGGGCCGACGACGCGCGTGATCTCCGGCTCGAGGCCGAACACCGGCCCGAGCGGCCGTCCCGCCGCGTCGCGTGGTGCGCGCTCCGCGGCCGGCGGACCGAGAGCACGCTCGACGCGCGCCCAGCCCGCCGAGTTCAGGAGCGTCGCGTGCCGCGTCGCGTGCCGGAGACGAACCGGATGCTCGGGCAGGGCTTCGTCGAGCTCGACCCTCGTCGGGTGGCGCCCCTCGGCCAGCCACGCCTCGTCGTAGCCCGACACGCGCAGCCACGTTCCCGGCGGCAGACCGGCCGCGGCCGCGCGGAGCCTTCCCAGCAGCTCCGGCAGCGTCGACGGGAGCGCGTCACCCAGGTGGAGTCCCGCGCGATCGGCTGCGCAGGCGAAGAGGTGGATGTGCGGGTCGGCGAACGCGGGCAGCAGCAATGCGTGCTCGTCCCCCAGCACGAGGCCATCGCGCGGTGCCGTGCCCGCGTCGAGGGGCACGCGGGCGGTGATGCGACCGCCCGCGAGACGCAGGCGGCACGGCCCGGCCGGCACGAGCCGTGCGCCGTCACGGACGAGCGGCCGGCCGACGACGTACGCGGGGCTCAGTCCGACGACGGCAGCGGCTTCGCTTCCTTCAGCTTCATGTCCGCACCGCAACACGTGATGCTCCCCGCTCCGGCCTTGTTGCACAGCGCCTCGGCGTTGCACTTCTCGCAGATGTAGCGCTTGCCCAGCATGTTGCTCATCGTCGGTCTCTCCTTCGCTCCTACGGCGTCGCAGGCCGGGCGTCACTCTGCAGCCGGCGTCGCCGTGACCTCTACCGTCACGGGGCGATCGCCGTCCAGTGCCACGAGGCGCGTGCCGTCCGACGCCGCTGTGGCGCGGACTCGGGCCAGCCCGATCGGGCGTCCGGTATCGGGCAGGACCGCGGCACACGTCACCCGGCCGACCTCGGTGTCCCCGTCACGCAGGGGCGTGCCGGGCGTGAGCACGGCTCCGGGCTCGCCCGTCAACCGCACCAGACGCCAGTTGACGTGTCCGCGCGCGGCGATGCGCTCCATGACCTCCTGCCCGAGGTAGCAGCCCTTCCGGTACGACACCGCCCGGGCGAGCGACGGAATCTCGGCAGCGAGCGTCTGCGCGTCGTAGTCGACACCCTCGCGCGCCCAGCCGTTCGCGATGCGGAATACCTCGCTCGCGTCCGGGCCGACCGAGACCGCGCCGCCGCCGAGCAGCTCGAGGGCGAGCGCGTCCTCGCAGGCCTCCTCGGCGCTCCAGATGTGGAAGCCGCGCGCGCCGAACTCCGCGAGCCGCGCCACGCGGACGGCGACGCCGCCACGCAGGATCTCGACGTGAGCCCCCTCGGCCAGCGTGCCGACCCCGGCGCCGAGGACCTCGACCAGCACGGCCCCCGCGCCGGGGCCGCGCAGCGCCATGCCCGACAGCGACAGCTCGTCGAACTCGACGTCGTCCGCGACGACGAACCGCTCGAGCGCCATGCGCACGCGCTCGCGCGACGAGGCGGGCAGGTCGAGCCAGGTCGCGCCCTCGAGCACGAGGACGCACAGATCCGCGACCACACGCCCCTGCTCGGTCAGCAGGAGCGCGTGCGTGCCGTCCCCCGGTGCGAGCTTCGCCACCTCGTTCGACAGCATCCCCTGCAGGAACGTCGCACGGTCGGCGCCGCGCGCGGCGAGCACCATGCGCTCCGACAAGGGAGAGAGCGCGGCACCCGTCCGCAGTGCGGCGAGCTCGCGCTCGAGGGCGGCGGCGTCGGGCTTCTCGACGGCGGCCATGTCGCGGGTCTAGCAGAGCGCTCGGCAACCGTGCCAGATTCGCGCGCGGAGGAGCCACGATGAGCTACGAGGACGTTCTCTACGAGGTGTGCGACCAGGTTGCGTGGATCACCATCAACCGCCCGGAGCGCCGCAACGCCTTCCGACCGGAGACCGTCGACGAGCTGATCGACGCCTTCAAGCGCGCCTGGGCGGACCGCGGCGTCGGGGTCGCCGTGCTGTCCGGGGCGAACGACACGTTCTGCTCCGGCGGCGACCAGAAGGCGCGCGGTGCCACGGGCTACGGCGACCGGCCCGGCATCGGGCTCGACGTGGCCGGCCTGCACGGCGTCATCCGCTCGATGCCGAAGCCGGTGATCGCCATGGTCGACGGCTACGCCGTCGGGGGCGGGCACGTGCTGCACGTGGTGTGCGACCTCTCGGTCGCTTCGGACCGCGCGATCTTCGGCCAGGTCGGGCCGAAGATGGGCAGCGTCGATCCGGGCTTCGGGACGGCCTACCTGGCGCGCGTCGTCGGCGAGAAGAAGGCGCGCGAGATCTGGTTCCTCTGCCGGCAGTACGGAGCCCAGGAGGCGCTGGCGATGGGCCTGGTGAACAGGGTCGTGCCCGCAGCCGAGCTCCGGGCCGAGGTCGAGCGCTGGTGCGCCGAGCTGAATGCGATGAGCCCTACGGCGATCAAGATCGCGAAGCAGTCGTTCAACGCCGACACCGATCAGCTGCACGGCACGACGGAGCTCGGCTTCACCGCGCTCGAGATGTACTACGGCAGCCCCGAGGGCGAGGAAGGCCGCAAGGCGTTCGAGGAGAAGCGCAAGCCCGACTTCGCGAGGTTTCGACGATAGGAAGCGAGGGGGCTCCCGTCCCTCGGCTGCGCCGTCGTCGGGTGGGTCGCTGGTGGCGCGCTCAGGCGTCGCGCAGGATCTTCGTGGCGTCCGCGGCGGTGGCGCCGTCGTGGACGATGGCCATGAAGGCCCGCGTGATCGCACGCGGCTTCTCGTGCTGGATCACGTTGCGGCCGTAGACGATGCCCGCAGCACCGGCGCGGATCACCTGCTCGGTGCGCGCGAAGATCTCCTCCTCGCTCGCCTTGCCGCCGCCGCGCACCAGCACGGGCTTGCCGCCCGCGACGCGGAGCACGCGCGAGTAGTCCGCGAGGTCGTCGGTCGGATCGGCCTTGATCACGTCGGCACCGAGCTCGACCGCCTGGCGGACGAGCGTCGCGATGCGCTCGGGGTCGCCTTCGACGGCCAGCCCGCCCTTCCCGTCCGGCTTCATGGCGATCGGCTCGACCATGAGCGGCATGCCCCAGCGGTCGCACTCGGGCTTCAGCCGGCCGAGGTTCTCGACGCACTGCCGGTGCAGGTCGGTCTCGCCCGGAATCCAGAGCAGGAACGCGACGACGCACGCGGCGTCGAGGCGCAGCGCGGTCTCGACGCCGCCGTCGAGTAGCGCGCAGAAGAACTCGTCGGGCGGGTTTGGTCCGTACACGTTGGCCACGTCGACGCGCAGCACGAGTGCCGGCTTGCGCGGTCCGCGGACGTCCTGCAGCAGCGACGCCTGTCCCGGGGTGAGCTGCACCGCATCGGGCTGGGCCGCGACGATGGTCGCGACCGCCGCGGGCATGTCCTCGATGCCGGGCAGGAACGTCGGCTCGTTGAACACGCCGTGGTCGATCGCCACGTCGAAGCAGCGGCCGTCGGCGGCGAGGAGGCGTCCCAGGCGCGGCGCGATGCTCACGCGCTCACCCGATCCGCTGCGGCGGCGTCCGCCGCCGGGTCGGCCGAAGGCGCGGGCAGCGCGTAGGTCGTTTCGAGGTAGGCGACGATGTCCGCCGACTCGAACATCGCGCGACCCGTGTTCGGGTCGAGGAGGTAGGGCACCTGCATCTTTCCCGCGCGCGCGACGAAGGCGTCGCGCTTCGGGCTGCCCTTCGCGACGTTGTGCAGCACGTAGGGGATCTCGAGCGTGCACAGCGCCTCGCGCACCAGGCGGCAATACGGCGACGCCTCGAAGCTCCACAGCTCGAGCAGCTGCGCGGGCAGCCGTGACGGCCGCGCACGCACGCCCGAGAGAGGACGGCAGAGCGACGCGAGCGCGTTGCTCGCGAGGTACAGAGGCGCGAGCGAGAGCGACGCCGGAACGCTGCCGTCCCCGTAGCGCAAGAACAGGTGCCGTACGATGTCGTCCGACTCGTACGTCTCGAGGCCCGTGTTGGGGTCGACCAGGTACGGGAACTGCGCCTTGCCGCCGCGCTGCACCAGCTCCGGACGGAAGCGGCTGCCGCCCTTCGGGCACGGCTTCACGATCACGTCGAGGTCGAGGATCGACAGCGCTTCGCGGACCTTGCGGCAGAAGGGACACGCCTCGAACTCGTAGAGCTCGAGCAGCCGCTCGGGGCGCGGGCCGGGCGTCCCGATGGTCATTCCATTGCCGGCGCGAACCACCGACACGGCGAACGACGATGCGAGATCGAGTACACGGCTCACGGCATCCCCCTCTGCGGATTCAAAGGTAAACCAGCCAGTCGCGGTGCTTCGCGTTGCGGCCGCGGACGGCGTCGAGGTAGGCTCGCTGCATCCGCTGCGTGATCGGCCCCGGCGTCTCGCGGCCGATCGCGCGCCCGTCGAGCTCGCGCACCGGCGTGATCTCGACCGCGGTACCGGTCATGAACGTCTCGTCGGCGATGTAGATCTCGTCGCGCGTGATGCGCTCCTCGAGCACCGTGATGCCCTCGTCGGCCAGCAGCCGGATGATCGTGTCGCGCGTGATACCGGGCAGGATCGAGTGCCCGCCCGGCGTCTTCACGACGCCGTCGCGCACGATGAAGATGTTCTCGCCGCTGCCCTCGGCGACGAAACCCTCGGTGTCGAGCATGATGGCTTCCTGGAAGCCGCCCGAGCGCGCCTCGTGCGAGGCGAGAATCGAGTTCACGTAGTTCCCGACCGTCTTCGCCTTCGACATCAGCGTGTTCGAGTGGAAGCGGTGGAACGACGACGTCTTGGCGCGGATGCCCTTGGTCTGGCCGTCGGCGCCCAGGTAGGCCCCCCAGCGCCACGCAGCGATGGCGACCCGCACCGGGTTTTCCGCTGCGAGTCCCATCTCGCCGTCGCCGAGGAAGACCAGCGGACGGAGGTAGCACTCGTCGAGACCGTTCTTCCGGACGGTCTCGACGCATGCGTCGTCGATCTCCCTCTCCGCGAACGGGATCGTCAACCCGAGAATGCGAGCCGAGTCGTACAGACGCCGGTTGTGCTCGCGCAGGCGAAACACCGCCGAGCGTCCGTCGTCCCCGCGGTAGCACCGGATGCCCTCGAACACGCCGAGCCCGTAGTGGAGGGTGTGCGTCAGGACGTGGACGTTGGCCTCGTCCCAGGGCACGAACTTCCCGTCGAGCCAGATCCAGCTGCTCTTGTCCACGTCGTCTTCCCTCCGTTCACGCGCGCGCGAAGCGTCCCACGAGGCGTTCGTACACCTCCCGCACGCGATCGCGATGGCGGTCCAGTTCCTCTAGCAGACGCTCGCCCACCGTCTCGCCCGACCCGGAGAAGCCCATCCGGCGGGCGGCACCCACAAGATGCGTGGGCTCGCGCGCGATTCGCTCGATCGGGTGCTCCCCCTCGATGCGCAGCCGGTTCTCGAGGCCGCGCAGGAACGACCACGCCGTGGCCAGCAGCGCGCGATCGTCAGGGTCGAGCAGTCCGGCCTCGCCCGCCGCCCCGAGCAGGGCTCGCGTCTCGCGCCGGCGCAGCTCCGGACGCTCGTGTCCGTGCGCCAGGGCGAGCGTCTGCGCGACGAACTCGATGTCGACGAGGCCGCCACGCCCGACCTTCAGGTTCACGTAGCGGTCGTCCTCGCGCGCGAGCTCGCTCTCCATGCGCGCGCGCAGCCGCGCGATCTCGGCGAGCTCGTCCTGCGCGAGCCCTCGTCCGTAGACGAAGCGCTCCACGATGCCCTCGATGCGCCGCGCGAGCGGCTCGGGGCCGCAGACCACACGCGCCCGGATCAGCGCCTGCCGCTCCCAGACCGCCGACGACTCTGCGTGATAGTGCGCGAAGCCGTCGACCGACGTCACCAGCGGTCCCGAGCGTCCGGACGGTCGCAGCCGGGTGTCGATCTTGTAGACGTAGCCTTCGCGCGTCGCGAGCTGGAGCACGAGCAGCAGCATCTGGGCGAGCCTCGCGAAGAACTCCTGCGCGCCCCCCACGTCCGCCTCCGCGTCGGCTGGAGCCGTGTCGTCGGCCGACGCCGGCCCGTAGACGAAGGTCAGGTCGAGATCGGAGTGGTAGTTCAGCTCGCAGCTGCCGAGCTTGCCCAGCGCCACCACCGCGAGCGCCAGCCCCGGGGGGGGCACGTAGCGCTGCGTCCGCTCGGCGAGCGCGACGTCGTACGCACGCTGCAGGCAGACCTCGGCCAGCGCCGAGAGCTGTGCGCTGACGGCCTCGTAGTGCAGCTGTCCCGCGACGTCGTGCGAGCCGATCCGCAGGAACTCGTCGTTGCGGAACCGGCGGAGCACGTCGAGCCGCTCCTCGAAGTCCGTCGCCTGCGCCAGCAGCGCGTCGAGCTCGCGCGCGAATCCTTCCCGGGTCTTGGTGTCGACGGCCTGATCCGCCCGCACCAGCGTGTCGATCAGCTCGGGGTGCGACAGCAGCGCACGGGCGAGGTAGTCGCTGGTGGCGAACAGCGTCACCAGCAGCTCCAGGGTGGCCTTGTTCTCCGCGAGGAGTGCCAGGAACGTCCGGCGCGCGCCGACCCGGGTGAGGAACTCCACGAGGTGCGCGAGCGCACGGTCGGGTGCCGCCGTTCGCCGCGCCGCCGTGAGCAGCGCCGGCGCCAGCGTCGCGAGCGCGCGGCGGCTCTCGGCGGTGGCACGCGCGCGCAGTGCGCCGTCCCGGATCAGACGCAGGGCCGCGAGCGCCTCGGCGGGTGCCGTGAAGCCGAGCGCCGCGACCCGCTGCTCCGCGTCCTCGGCGTCGATCTCGTCGATCAGCATGCGGGCGGCTTCGTCGGCCGAGCCCACCGTGTTCTCGCGGCGCTGCCGGAACAGCTCCGCGAACGCGGCGCGGACGATCGCCGTGTGGCGCGCGTGCTCGTCGGCGAAGCGCGTCGCCGCATCGGGCCCCGGCGTGCGCTGCCAGATCGGGCCGCGCCCGTCGAGGTGCAGGCCGAGGCGGCGCGCCACCACCTCGACTCCGGCCCCGTCGGCCGGAAGCGTGTGCACCTGACGGTCCTCGTCGATCTGCAGAGCGTGCTCGACACGCCGCAACCAGGCGTAGGCCTCGGCGAGCGCAGCGCCGTCGGCCGCCGGAAGCAAGCCGACGTCGCGCAGCACGCGCAGCAGCCCGAGAGTGCTGCGCTCGCGGAGACGCCGGTCCTTGCCACCGTGGACCATGGCGAACGACTGCACGAGGAACTCGACCTCGCGGATGCCGCCCGCGCCCAGCTTCACGTTGCGCTGGTCGCGCCCCTTGCTGCGCTCCTGCTCCTCGACGCGCGCCTTCATCCCCTCGAGGTCGGCGATCATCGTGTAATCGAGCGTGCGCCGGTGGATGAACGGCGCGAGCTCCCCCAGCAGCTGGTTGCCGAGGTCGTGATCGCCGCCGACGGGTCGCGCCTTGAACAGCGCCGCGCGTTCCCAGGTCTGTCCCAGCGCCTCGTAGTAGCCCAGCGTGCCGGCGAGCGAGCTCGTGATCGGGCCGTTCATGCCGTCCGGCCGGAGCCTCAGGTCGACGCGGAACACGAAGCCCTCGGCCGTGATCTCGGAGAGGAGCTTGGTGGTCTTCTCGGCGACCCGCGTGAAGAAGGCCGGCGGCGCGAGGGAGCCGCGCGGACCGCCGCTGCTCGCCTGCTCGTCGCTCTCGTGCACGAAGACGAGGTCGACGTCGGAGCTGTAGTTGAGCTCGCGCGCGCCGAGCTTGCCGAAGCCGAGCACCGCGAAGCGGTTGCGGCGGTCCGGCGCGAGGGCGAGTTCGCCGTAGTCGCGTTCGACCTGGCGCCGCGCGACGTGCGCCGCGGCCGCGATCGCGGTCTCGGCGGTCGAGGTCAGCGTCGCGAAGGTCTCGCCGAGCGGGGCGAGCCCCCACAGGTCGCGCGCCCCGATCCGGAGGTACGACAGCTGGCGCCAGCGGCGAAGCTCGCCGGCCGCGACCGCCGGGTCGGCCAGGCCCAGTCGATCGAGCGCGGCCAGGTCGAGCACCGGCGCAGCGAGATCCTCCGCGACGGCGCGCCGCAGCCAGTCCGACCAGTCCGGTAGCGAGCGCAGCACCCGGCTCAGGTGCCCACTGCCGCCGAGCAGCACGAACAGCGCGATGCGCTCCTCGCGCGCGAGCGTCGCGAGCCGCGCGGGCCCGTCGTCGAGATCCCGCACGCTGCCGACGGCGAGGCCAGGATCGGCCGCGAACGACGCCTCCTCCGCGATTCCCGAGGCACGCAGCCCGCACTCGCGCGCGAGCGGTTCCACGTCCCCGATCGCGAGCTCGCGCACCGTGGCGTCCGCGTCTCAGGCCGCGCGCGAGACGTCGCTGGCGGCCGCGGCGCCGAACGCGCCCAGGTCGTTGAGCGCGCGCTCCGCGTGCGCCAGCTTCTTCTCGGCGCCCTTGAGGCGGCGCCCCTCGAGCGGCGGGAACAGACCGTAGTTCGCGTTCACCGGCTGGAACTCGCTCCGGCCGGGCTGCGTCACGTAGCCGACGAGCGCGCCGAGCGCCGTGGTCGGCGGCACCGTCAGGGGCAAGCGCCCGAGTGCCAGCCGCGCCGCGTTCACGCCCGCGAGGTAGCCTGCACTCGCCGATTCGAGGTAGCCCTCGACACCGATGAGCTGACCGGCGAGCAGCAGGTCGTCGCGCACGCGCGTCTGCAGCGTCGGCCGCAGGAGAGCCGGAGCGTTGATGAAGGTGTTGCGGTGCAGGCTGCCGAGCCGCACGAACTCGGCGTGCTCGAGCCCCGGGATCGTCCGGAACACGCGTCGCTGCTCGGGGTAGGTCATCTTGGTCTGGAAGCCGACCATGTTGAACAGAGTGGCGTTGCGGTCGTCCTGACGGAGCTGCACCACCGCGTGTGGACGTCGCCCCGTCCGCGGATCGGCGAGGCCCACCGGCTTCAGCGGCCCGAACGCGAGCGTGTCGCGGCCGCGGCGCGCCATCTCCTCGATCGGCAGGCAACCCTCGAAGTGAACGCAGCGCTCGAAGCTCCGCAGGGCGACCTTCTCGGCCGCGAGGATGTCCTCGACGAGCCTCTCGTAGCCCTCGCGGTCGAGCGGACAGTTCACGTAGTCGTCGCCGCCCTTGCCGTAGCGCGACGCGCGGAACGCCCTGGTCATGTCGATCGACTCGAAGGTCACGATCGGCGCGATGGCGTCGTAGAAGTAGAGGTAATCCTCGCCGAAGAGCGCACGCAGGGCCGCCGTCAGCGGCACGGACGTGAGCGGTCCCGACGCGATGACGGTCACGCCATCGGGAAGCGACGTCACCTCCTGGCGGTGGATCACCACGCCGGGCAGCGCCGCCACCGCCTCGGTCATGCCGCGGGCGAAGCCCTCACGGTCGACCGCGAGGGAGCCGCCGGCGGGCACGCGGTGCTCGTCCGCGATGCGCATCACCAGCGAGTCGAGGGCGCGCATCTCCTCCTTCAGAAGGCCGATCGCCGTGGTGCGCTCGGCGCTGCGGAAGCTGTTGGAGCACACGAGCTCGGCGAGCATGTCCGTCTGGTGGGCATCCGTCCCGCGTAGCGGTCGCATCTCGTAGAGGTCGACGCCCACGCCGCGGCGCGCGAGCTGCCACGCAGCCTCACAGCCGGCGAGGCCGCCTCCGACCACGGTCACGCGTTCGGTCATCCGGAGATCCTACCGTGCGCCCGCGCGCCGCTGCGCCGCCGAACGATGCGACCGGCGTCGCGCCACCGCTCAGGCGACAGCCGACGACTCGCCCGGATCCCCGGTGTCGAGCGCCTCGCGGAAGGTGCACTCCGGGTTCGGACACTTCTTCTCGGCGCCGGCCCGCTTGGTCACCTTCTCGACCAGGAACTTGCTGCCGCACAGCGGGCACGGCTCCTCGATCGGCTTGTCCCACGCGCTGAACTTGCAGTCCGGGTAGCGGTTGCAGCTAAAGAACATCTTTCGCTTGCGCGAGAACTTCTGGACGATGTCGCCGACGCTGCAGTCCGGGCACTTCATGCCGATCGGCTCGGGGAGCTTGAGAGGCTGCACCTCGCGGCACTCCGGGTAGCCCGCGCAGCCGACGAACTTGCCGAAGCGCCCGAAGCGGATCTGCATCGGCTTGCTGCACTTCGGGCAGGTGCGATCGATGGTCTCTTCCTTCGCGACCTCGATCGTCCCGTCCTCGAGGCGCTTGAAGTTCTTGGTGTTGCGGCACTCGGGGTAGTTCTTGCACGCGATGAACTCGCCGCGTCGGCCCCACTTGATGACCATGGGGTTGCTGCAGCGCTCGCAGGTGAGATCCGTCGCGATCTCCTGCGTCTTCACGTCGCGCATGTGCTCGTCGGCGTGCTCGAGGTCCTTGGTGAACGGCGTGTAGAAGCCGCGGACCGCGCTCACCCAGCTCGTCGAGCCCTCCTCGACGGTGTCGAGGATCTCCTCCATCCCGGCGGTGAACTCGACGTTGAAGATGTCGGGGAACGACTCCACGAGCAGGTCGTTGACGAGCGTGCCGAGCTCCGTGGGACGCACGCGGCGCGACTCGTCCTCGACGACGTACTCCTTCTCGAGGATCGTGCCCATGATGCTCGCGTACGTCGACGGGCGGCCGATGCCTTCCTCCTCGAGCTCCTTGATGAGCGTCGCCTGCGTGAAGCGGGGTGGCGGCTGCGTGAAGTGCTGCTCCGGATCGACCTCGTGCAGCTGCAGGCGGTCGCCGGCCGACAGCGGCGGCAGCTGGCGGTCGTCGGCGGAGTCGGGCTCGGCGTCACCGTCCTTGTCCGGCGCCTTCTCGTCGACGCCCTCGGTGTAGACGCGCATGAAGCCGTCGAACTTCTCGACCTGGCCGTTGGCGCGGAACAGGTACTCACCGATCGGGATGTCGACCGCGGTCTGGTCGTAGATCGCCGCTGCCATCTGGCTCGCGACGAAGCGGTTCCAGATCAGCGTGTAGAGCTTGAGCTCGGCCGGGTCGAGGAACTTCTCGACGCGCTCGGGCGTGTACTCCATCGAGGTCGGGCGGATCGCCTCGTGGGCGTCCTGCGCCTGCTTGCGCGAGCGGTAGACCGGCGGCTCCTTCGGCAGGTAGCGCTCGCCGTACTTGCCTTGGATGTACTCGCGGGCGTGCCCCTGCGCCTCGGGCGAGACGCGGGTCGAGTCGGTTCGCATGTAGGTGATCAGACCGACCGAGCCCTCGTCGCCCAGCTCGACCCCCTCGTACAGCCGCTGCGCGAGGCCCATCGTCCGCTTGGGGCTGAACGAATGCTTGCGCGACGCCTCCTGCTGCAGCCGCGAGGTGATGAAGGGCGGCTGCGGGTTGCGCTTGCGCTCCCTCGTCTCGACCTTGCCGACGATCCAGTCGGCAGCCTTGATCGCGTCGAGGATCGCGGTCGCCTGCTGCTCGTTCTCGACGCGGAAGCCCTTCGGGTCGAGGCGCTTGCCGCCGACCTCGACCAGCCGAGCATCGAAGGGGGGCGGCTGCACGCCCTCGAGGTTCGCGACGATCGACCAGTACTCGACCGGGACGAACGCCCGGATCTCGCGCTCGCGCTCGACGATGATGCGAACGGCCACCGACTGCACGCGTCCGGCGGACAGCCCACGCCGGACCTTCTTCCACAGCAGCGGCGACACCTGGTAGCCCACCAGCCGGTCGAGGACGCGGCGCGCCTGCTGCGCATCGTAGCGGTCGCGGTTCAGCTCCAGCGGGTTCTTGATCGCCTTCTGGACGGCGTCCTTGGTGATCTCGTTGAACAGGACGCGCTTCAGCTTCGACTCGTGCACCCCGATCTTCTCGGCGATGTGCCAGGCGATGGCCTCGCCTTCGCGATCCGGGTCGGGGGCAAGGAAGACCGTCTCCTTGTCCTTGGCAGCCTTGCGGAGCTCGGTGATGACCTTCGACTTGCCCGGGATGACGCTGTAGTCGGGCTGGAAGTCGTTCTCGACGTCCACCCCGAGCTTGCTCTTGGGCAGGTCGAGGATGTGGCCGACCGACGCCCGCACCTGGTAGTTCCGGCCCAGGTACTTGCCCAGGGTCTTCGCCTTTGCGGGCGACTCGACCACGACCAGGTTCTTCGCCATTCGTTCCTCTCCGCCTTCGAGCCAAGCCGCGCGTACCGGTATGTCCCCGACGAGTCAACCCGAGTGGCGAGCACGTCCCGTGCCAGATCACCTCTTGCCCGACGTCGCAGCGTACCTCCCCCCGGGGCCCCGGACGACCACCCCCCGCAGCTCGAGGGCGACGAGTTTCTCCAGCAAATCCGGCAACTTGAGTCCTAGCCGCAGCACCAGCTCGTCGGCGGTCGCGACACCGCCACGAACCGCGGTCAAAACCCGATCCAGTCCGACCGGCAGGCCGACGATTCCCTGACCGCCAGCGGCAGGCGATGCGACCCCCTGGGGCAGCTCGGCCAGGATGTCGTCCACCGACTCGACCAGCTTCGCGCCGCGGCGCAGGAGCGCATGCGGTCCGGCCGAGCGCGCCGCCCCGACCGCGCCGGGCACGGCGAAGACCTCCCGCCCCTGCTCGAGGGCGTGCGCGGCCGTGGACAGGGACCCGCTGCGCAGCGTCGCCTCCACGACGACCACCCCGAGCGCCAGGCCGCTCACGATCCGGTTGCGGCGCGGAAACTGTCCCGGACGGGGTGCGGTTCCGGCGGGGTGCTCCGAGACGAGGAGGCCGCGCTCGAGGATCTCCCGGCGGAGGGCCCGGTGCTGGCGCGGGTAGACGACGTCGGTCCCACCACCGACGACGGCGACCGTTTGCCCCCCGGCCTCGAGCGCGCCGCGGTGAGCGGCACCGTCGATCCCGAGCGCTAGCCCGCTCACCACGGCGATGCCGGACTCGGCGAGCGCCCGCGCCAGGTCCCGCGCGACGGCGAGCCCGTAGGCCGTTGCATCGCGCGCGCCGACGATCGCGATGGCAGGCGCGTCGAGCGCGCCGGGCTCTCCGGCGAGCCGCCCCCTGAGGTACAACACGGGCGGCGGATCGTGCACGTGACGCAGCGCGCGCGGATAGCGCTCGGCGGTCCGGTCGACCGCGGTCTCGGCGGGCTCCGGGAGGGGCATCGACCGCGGCATCTACCGGGCGCGGCGGAAGCGGCAATGCACGGGAGAGCAAGAACGCGCGCCCGGGAAGTCGGCGGCTCCCGAATTTGTTGACAAGCTCCGGAAGCTCCCCTAAGCACCGGGCGGTTGACCCCGGCGACGAACAGGCCGAGCCGGGCCTCGGTCGGCGAGGATGCGCCCGATCACCCGTCGGGCAACGATGCGTCGCGCCGACCCCGCAGGATCAAATCCGGACAAGGAGAGAAGAAAACATGACCGTCAAGGATATTGTTGCAGCGATGCCCAGCCAGTTCAACGCCGACGCGGCCAAGGGAATGAACTCGGTCATCCAGTTCAACCTCAGCGGCGAGGGCGACAACGCCGGCCAGTACCACGCGATCATCAAGGATGGCGCGCTGGAGGTGAAGGAAGGCGTTCACGCGTCGCCCAGCATGACGATGACGATGGCCGGCACCGACTACGTCGACATGACGACCGGCAAGCTGAACGGCCAGATGGCCTTCATGAGTGGCAAGCTCAAGATTGCCGGCGACATGGGCCTCGCGATGAAGATGCAGTCCCTCTTCAAGATGGGCTGATCCGCAGCCCTCATCCGGAAGCACGAGCGGCGCGGGCACCCCCCGCGCCGCTCTCGTTTCTAGAGGTCGACCCGGAAGACGTGCGCGCGCTTGCGCCGTGCCGGATCGTAGCCCTGCCACTTCTTCGCGGGGACCGCGCGCGCCGACACCGAGCGCAAGCCCTCGGCGCGGAAGAAGCGCGCCGCCTCGTCGTTGGTCGTCACCGCGAAGACGAACGCGAGGTGCATGGCGCGTGCCTCGGTGACGATGCGCCGCACCAGCCGCCGCCCGATGCGCTCGCCCCGAAAGCGCGTCATCGTGTACAGGCCGGCGATCTCACCCGCCCGGTCGGCGAGATACGGCTCCGTGCAGAGCGCCCCGATGCCGGCCAGGTGCTGCCGTCCGATCCAGGCTCCGAAGCCTCCGAGGAGCAGCTGCGCCACCTCGGCGCTGCTCCGCGGCTTGAGCAATCCCTCGCGCTGCCCGCGTGCGACGAGCCGCTCGACCTCGTGGAAATCGTCGATCGAGAGGCGCTCCACCCGGCAGTAGTCGTCGCGGGTGAACAGCGTCCCGGACCCCTCGTAGGTGAAGAGCTCGCGGCTCAACCCGTCGACGGTGCACAGGTTGACCGAGCCGACGCCGGCTTCGAGCACACGGTCGATCTCGCCGAGCAGCGCGCGCCGGTGGCTCAGCCCGTGGAACTCCGCCTCGCCGGCCTCGAGCAGAACGTCGAGGGTCGGGTGGTCGAGGAAGGAAAGGACGCGACAGCTATTCGGCTCACGAAGCCCACCTGCCTTGTCGAGCAGGACCAGCTTGTGAACGCGCAGCCGTTCCGCGATCCGGCACGCGGGTGGGGCCGCCAGGTCGTCACAGAGGACGACGCACGAAGGCCGCACACGGATCGTCTCCCACAGGTCGACCAGCGACGCCTCCTGGTCGTCGTCGCGCCAGGCCACCGTGTCGCCGCGGCGGCGCGTCGTCGGCGCACCCGCGGGACGGCGCGCGCGCGAAAGTGGGAGCCCCAGCCAGCGGCGCGGTGACACCCCGCGCGACGCACGCGCCGCGCCGACGACGACCAGCACGCGCGAGCCGTGGCGCGTCAGCTCGCCCACGACGGCCCGCAAGCGACGGCGTGCCGTCGCCGCCTGGAGAGCCCGACGGTCCGCGGCCAGCACGAGGGTGCGGTCGTGAAACTCGTCGAGATAGAAGTCCTTCTCCGTGAACGCCACGCGGCCCTTTAGCACGAGGCACGCAGAATCGGAGCACCCACGCAGCCGTCGTTGGTTGCACGACCGTTGTCGTGCCACTAAGTCGCTCTCCGATGCTGCCCCGTGCCGGGCGTCGCGCCGGACGGTCGGGTCGGCGCGCCGCCACCCTCCTCGCCCTCTGCTCGCTGG
>Ga0194132_10000745_pt1 | contig 66073 bp, 51 predicted proteins | sample TA2KigOf80mmetaG_FD_148612 | JGI IMG/M metagenome (GOLD analysis project Ga0194132, IMG submission 148612) | Freshwater microbial communities from Lake Tanganyika, Tanzania - TA2015054 Kigoma Offshore 80m | ecosystem: Environmental > Aquatic > Freshwater > Lake | place: Tanzania: Lake...
AATGAATCCATCCGCCGGCGCAAGCACATCGAAGTGTTCGCCACCGGGCTTCAGCGGCTTGGGATAGAAATAGCCGTGGTCAATCGGGCAGACGTGTCCACCCACCATCAGGCCGTAGGGCACGATGGTCTGAATGTCCTCCACGTGCATCGGTGAGTGGGTGAAACGCACCGGGCCTTTGCCGACGGCGCGGCCCCGGCTCCAGAGCATCGCGAGATCAAGCGTGCCATCCGGCCGCGTGGGTGCGTCAAAGGACTGCGGGCCGCGCGGCCCCGGCCCCGGCTGGCCCTGCGGCGGTTGCGCGCGCTGCCCCGCCGTCGCCGTGCCGGCGCGCGGCGGGCTGGTGACGGCAACAAGCCACGCGCCGTCTTTGAGTTTCACGGCGCCGGGGTCCGCGCCCGGGACTCGTGGCGAACCCGCAACCGATTCCCACTTTGCGCCGTCCGTGCTCGTGACCGGCCACGGCCCTGCGCCGGTGCCGAAGAATGCCAGCCGCCCGCCATCGCTTTGCAGGTTGCCAAGCCAGCGGTTCTGGCCGGGCATCGTCACGTCCGCGACGCGCTCGAACTTCAGCCCGTCCTTGCTCACGGCGTGATAGCCAACGCCGCCCCGCGGCGGCTCGCGGCGCTGCTGGTTCGCGCGCATTTGCTCCGGCGTGCCGTTGTCCGGCACGATGAGGTGGAACACGCCGCCGTGCAGCGCCGCCGCGCAGTCAATCACGACGCGCCCTTCAAGTGCAAACCGCACGCCGGGCTCGAACTCGTAGTTCACGCCGTCCTTCCCGACCGCCGAGTAAATCGCCGGCACGCTGCGCGCGAAGTCCGGGCTGCGGTTGGAGGTGAAGTAGATCCGCACGCGCCCATTCGGCAGCGGCACCAGCGTCGGATCGAAGGGCCGCGCGAGTCCCGCCTCCATGCCGGTAACCGTGATCGGCTCCGGCTTGGTCCAGGTGCGCCCCTCGTCGCTGGAGAAGCAGACGGCCACGCGGTCGAAGTTGCGGTTGTTGTCCGACGGAAAATGCTGGAAGGCCGCGATGAGCCGCCCGTCCGCCAGCCGCGCGAGCGTCGGCACGCCCGCGCGCGGGAAGGTCGCGAGCGGCTGCGGCTGGCCGGGACCGAGGCGCTGCACGAGCACGTCGTTGTCCCACGGGCCTGGCTGGTTCGTGCGCGGCGAGGCGGGGCCGGCGCCGGGTTGCGGAGCAGTGCCCGGGTTGACCGGTGGCTCGCTCCGCGTGACCGTCGTGCGCTGCGCCGCCGCGTTCGCCGACGGGCTGAAGCGCAGGATGCGCGTGCTGAACTTGAACTCACCCACCCACAGATAACCGCCGCCCCACGCCACGGAGCCGGGCATGAACAGCTTGCTGCGACTGAGGCCGGCGCTGCGATCCCTTTCGTCCGCCGCACCGAGGGATGCGTTGGCAGGCGTGCCCGCGAGCGCGTCCTCGACGCGGTCCCACACTTGCACGCGATGGTTGCTGCGGTCAGCCACGAAGAACTTGCCCTCCGCCGCCAGCGCGTCGCCAGGCAGGTTGAACACTCCCGCGCCGCCGATGCCGAACGGGCGGTTGTCCGTGCCGAGTTCCTTCACCGGCCACACGCGGATTTCCTGACCCTCGAACGGTGCGGCGCAAAGATAATTCCCGTCGCTGTTGAGCCGGCCGGGGTTCGATGCTTCGAGCGTCAGTTTCGGTTCGCTGTCCGCATTGGGGATGCCGTCCCAGACGTAGATGCGGTTCGCCTGGCGGTCCGCGAGATAGAAGTGCCGCGCGTCCACCGCCACGCCGGTCAACTCGCGCAACTCGACGCTGCCGATGCGCCCGCGCAGCGTCACGTCGGGCAACTCGCCGTTCAGCGGCAGTTTCCGCCAGATGCAGACCGTGTCGCGGCCGGCGAGCGCGAGGGTCGTGCCGCTCGCGGCGTTGTCCCATGGGCCGTCGGGCAGATGATAGATGAAGTCCGGGCGCGCGGCGCTTACGTCGGGCAGGTTGCGCCAGACGAACATCTTGCGGTCGAAGTCCGACGAGATGAAGAGGCTCTTGCCATCCGTGGCCACCGCCGGGTTCTGGATGAAGTGGTTTTCCGCCCAAGTGTCCTGGTCGGTGCGGTCGCTGCCGACGGCGAAGTCCGCCGGCTGGTTGTCGCGCGTGGGCAGCGCATTCCAGCCGAGAATGTGGTTGCCGTTGTAGGTGCAGACGTAGAGCCGGCCGTTCGCCACGACGGCGTCTGGCCCGTCGCCGTTGCGATACGTCGTCGGGCGCAGCACCACGTCGGCATCGGTGTTCGCGTCGCGCGGCGGCTTGTTGAACAGGTAGATGGATTGAATGCCTGCGAGGGCGACGCCGCCGTTCGGCGTGAACGAACCCTTCACCCACTCGCGCCACGTCCAGTCGGGTTGCTGCGATGACGACGTGGGGAAGGAATTCCAAACCATCGTGGCCGGGCGCGAGTTGTCGCCGTAGTTGTGGTCGCCCACGGCGAAGAACGTTTTGCCGTCGCTCGTGACGTTGCGCGGCGTGCCCGCGCCATCCGGACGCAGGACGAGGTCGGGCGGCTGGTTGTCGCGCGATGGGAACGAATTCCAAATCAGCACCGCGCTCCCGTGCGTGGCGACGACGGCGAGTTTCGTGCCATCGGTCCACACGCCCCACGGCCAACTGAAGCGCTGGATGCCGCGCCCGAACTGCGGCCGCGGACCTCCACCTTCGGAAGGACGAGCTGCGCGAGTCCCACTCTGATCTCCTGGCGGTCTTGGTTGGGGACTCGCGTAGCTGGTCCCTCCGACTCCGCGCTCCGAAAGTTGCGGGAGCTCCAGCACCAAATCCGCCGGCTGACCATTCTTCGTGGGAAACGAATTCCAAATCAGGATGCGGTCGTTGCTCGTGTCGGTGACAGCGATGCGTTTGCCGTCGAGTGTGATGGCGACGTTGCCGGGCCAGTTCAACTGGTGTCGGCCCGCGCCGGAGTTGTTCTGCGTGAAGTCGGGCTGGCCGAGCACGAGATCGGGCGGCGTATTCTTCGCGGGCGCGGATTTCCAGATGAGCACGCGGTTGTTCCAGCGGTCGGCAACGAGCAGCGCCTTGCCGTCGGTGGCGAGGCCGGAGGGATGGTTCAGCAGCAGCGGACCGCCGGAGTGGTTAAAACCCTTCGCGCCCAGCACGAGGTCAGCATCCTGCCCGGTGACGAACGCGCCGGCCTTGGCCTGCGGCGCGGCGGCATACTTCGACGCGATGCGCTCGACGCGAATCGCATCGCGCCGCTCGGTGGCGCGCGGTTGCTGGGCGAGGGCGGTGCCGGAGAGCGCCAGGCAAAGTAACGCCGGGACGAGCCGCGCAGGTATTGGGAAGGCCGTATGCATCTATGGGATTAAACGCACTCGACGAAAAATAGATCGTCTAAAATTCATAGTTCGACCTGCCAGTGTAAAGTTTTCGCTTAGGACAACGACCGAACTCAAAATTGGAGTGTCGATCAAGGTCTAACCCGCTAATCGGTTCGGTCGGTGCCAGCGGATGCGCGCAAGCAGGAGGTCACCCCTGTAGCCGCGCTTGGGGAGCATCTCGCCGTCCGTCACCCACGACTCGTCGGGGCTCACGTTCACGGGATGGAAGTTGCCGCTGTAGGCCACGTCGTCGGGCTTGTTCACGCCGTCACCGACGAGCGGAAGCACGACGCGCTCGGTGTCGCGGCACAGGCGCAACGTGTGCGGGTCCACCTGCGCGACCCACAGTGGCGCGCGCCAGCGCGGGACGTTCACGTTGCTCGCATCCTTGCGTGTGTAAACGAGGAAAAGCGCATCGGAGTGGGTGAGCCAGTGCTGTTGCGTAGAAGATATTTCTAACGGGGTGCCGTCCTCCCAAGCCCACGCTTGGGGCGGCGACCACTTGAGACCGTCGCCGCCCGCACAGACGTAGCCGCGGTTGTCCTCGGCGCGAATGGTGAGAAAAAAGCGACCATGGAACTGCGTGACCGATGGCTCCAACAGGCCGCGGCCTTTCGTGTTGAACATGGGTTCGCCGACTTGTTTGACCGTGAGCGTTTCGCCGTCGAAGCCGCAAATCACTCCAGCGACTGCGCGGGCTTGGGTCTTCGTCGCGCCGAAGGTGAAGGACATTTGCACGTCGCCGTTGGGCAGCACGACGCGCTGGCCGCAGTTGTTCGAGTAGATGTAGGCACCGCGCGGGTCGTTCCACTCCAGCTTACGGCGGGGGCCCCACTGGCCGGCGCGCCACACAGCGTAAATAGGCCAGCGCGGCGGTTGATCGCGGGAGAAGGTCGGGCCGGAGTAAAAGACATTGTGGCCGAGCGCGAGCACGCTTTTGGTCTGCGGATGCCATTCGGGCGTGACATCGCAGACGCCTTCCTCGGTGAGGTTGTTGCCCGGTTGCACTCGCCCGAGGGGCGGGACGGGCTGCGGGTCGGTCCACGTCTTGCCCAGGTCGCGCGAGGTCATCCAATGCACCGGCCCGAAGCCGTGCCAGTAAACGAATACGATCATTTGTTCCGTTACACGGCCCAGCCGGGCCAGGGTTTTCCATACCACCGCCTCAACGAAGTGCTCGGCGAACACCACTGGCGCACGCGCTACGGCAACGGCGCGTTCTTTAAGGACAAGCTCGTGCTCGTCGGCCCCATCGTCGAACTGCTCAAGGACTACCACAAGACACCCATGGCCAAGCAGTTGATGGCTGGTCCCGAAGTCCACTTGAACATCGTCAACGCTGCGCTCCACGGGGAATACCTGCGACCGATGACCCACTTCGCCAGCCGTGCGAGCATCGTGCTGGCCGGGCTGATTTCAGTGGGCCTGTGCTGGCTGCTCCGCAATGCTTGGGTGCGGTTCCTCACGCAACTCGGCTTGCTCGCGGCCTTTGTCGTGCTGGCACTTTACCTCTTCAGCTACCAGGGCCTCATCGTGTCGCTCGGCATTCCCGCGATCGTGCTCTTCACCTGCGGCGTGTCCGCGCTCGGCTACGACTTCCTAAGAGAGCGCAAGGCGAGGGAAGAATTGCGCAAGACCATGGATCTCTACTTCTCCCCGAAGGTCAGCGCCTTCGTGCTCGCCAACCCCGGCTCCATGGAGGCGCGCTCCGCCGATGTCACGCTGCTGCTCACCGACCTGCGCAATTCGACGCCGCTCGCGGAGAAGCTCGGCCCCGGCGGGATGTTCCGCCTGCTCAACCAAGTTTTCGAGGTCGAGACCAACGCCGTCATGGCCCAGGACGGCGCGCTCGAACACTTCCTCGGCGACTAGTTTCTCACCTACTGGGGCGCGCCCCAGCCGCAGTCCGACGGGCCGAACCAAGCCTTGCGCGCGGCGATGGAACTCATCACCGGCATGGAATCGGTGAAGGCCTCGCAGTCCCCCGAGGTCAAGGCCCTCTTAGGCTACGGCGTCGCGCTGCATCGCGGCTCCGTGCTCTTCGGCAACAAAGGCTCCGCCAAACGCCTCGACTTCGGTCTCGTGGGCGACACCGTCAACGAAGCCGCGCGCATCGAGGCGCTCACCAAATACTACGGCGTCACGCTGCTCGTCTCGCGCGAGTGCTTCGCGCTGATCACCAATCCCGCAACGCACCGCCTGCTCGACCGCGTGATCGTGAAGGGCAAGAACACGCCGGTGGAGCTGCTTGAAATCGAAAACCCCCGCACGCCGCCCAACTACGCGGAACTGGTGCGCGAGTGGGATGTCGCATTTGCCGACTACACCGCCGGGAAGTTCGCCGAGGCGCGGCCCGTTTTCGCCAAGCTTGCTGAACGGTTCAACGACGGCCCCAGCAAGCTCATGGTCCATCGCTGCGAGGAGCTGATCTCCTACCCACCGACGAACTGGAAGGGTGTGTGGAGGATGGAGAGCAAATAGGCCGACGCACTGCTGGCTACGAAAGGGCGCAGAGAGCGGAGGGCGAGCGACTACCGGCGTCAAGCCCCCCGCAGATTCAAGACGCCGCGGATTCTGCTCCGCATCTGCGGCCTTCTAAAAAATGCGGGGAATCACTGCACCCCTTTTGAATCGAGAGACAGCTGCTGCCGCACATCGTCCTTGAATTCACTCTCCCCGCCTGTCATCCAATCCGCAGTCGTGTTCAAGCGCGCCGCCAAAGTTGCTGTGATTCTGGCAGTGGCCCTATCCCTCGGGCTGCACTGGGCACTGCTCCAATCGGTCGCTTGGGCCGGCATGTTCGCGAGCTACGCCCGGCAGACCACGCTGAGCGAGGCGTTCACCAAGACCTTCGACGGCAAGAATCCCTGCCGCATCTGCAAGCTCGTCCGCGAGGGCCAGCAATCCGAGAAGGCCAAGGAATCCGTCCTGCCGCTGGTGAAGGTAGAGTCGCTACCCTGTGCAGAAGTCTTCGTGTTGATCCCGCCCGTCCCGCTTCCCTCTCCGTCCGTTTCCGACGAGGCCGCCCTCCCGCGCGCCGAGTCTCCTCCCACGCCGCCGCCCCGGCTGGCGTAGTCCCTCCTCCCAAGCCCGCGTGAAGCCGGGCTGTGGCCTGCCGTGTGGCAGCGCCGTTGAACAGCCTGTCCTCGTGCGGAATCCCGTGCGGCTCCTTGCCGCCGGTGCGAATTGGGCGGAGTGGCGACACTTCTCGGCGCTCCGGCCGTTACTTGTCCTTTCTGCCGCCCCCGCGAAGTCACCGACCGCCTCTCCGCCCGACCTTTTCCAAATCCCGCCGCGACGTGTGTCCGGCGGGGAATGACCGAAAGAAATTTGGGATGCGGGGCTCGATTGCTGGCGAGCGGTTCGTTGTCCTTCCCCGCTCGTCGGCGCACCGGATCAGCCCCGCATCCCACTCAACGAACGACGAATTGACGAATGAAAACGGAAACGAAGCAAGTCAAAGCTGCCTCCCCAATGCCGGGTGGGACCGCCCGTGTCCACACGGCGGGCTTCACCCTGATCGAACTGCTGGTGGTCATCGCCATTATCGCCATCCTTGCCGGCATGCTCCTGCCCGCACTGGCCAAGGCGAAGGAGAAATCCCATGGCATCCGCTGCGTGAGCAACACGAGGCAACTCGTGGTGGCCAGCACGCTCTACGCGGAAGACTTCAGCCGCCATGTGACCTTCAGCGGCGGCGTGGACCGCAAGACACTCCTGTATCCCTACCTGCAACAAGGCACCAACAACTCTGACGTCCTCGGCCCGCAGGTCTGGAACTGCCCCGCCAACCGGTTCACCAACTCGGCTGGCTATGGCTTCAACACGCTGATGAACAACGTTTACGTCTCCATTGTCCGCAACCCAACGGAGACCGTGGACATCGGCGACGCGGGCATCAACAACATCACTGCTGGCTTGCCGGTCTACATCCAATCCACGCACCTCATGCCCCCCTCTGCGATCCAGAACGCCACCTTGGGTCGACCCAACCCTCGGCATCAGAGCGGGAAAGCCGTCAGCATCGGCTACTTGGATGGCCACGCAGGTTCCGTGCTGATGGCCGCACCGCTCTACCCCGGCTTACCCGGTGTCTGGCTGGGCAACGGCATCACGGACCCCGCCGATCCGAATTACAAGGATCAGCTGTGGGACACTTTTTGAACGGCGTCTCAGTCACCTGCGCATGAATGGAATCCGCCCCCACCATCCAATGCCTGACAACAATTCCCCGACAGTCGGGCCGCCTTGCGGCTTGGTTGATCGGGATAGCAGCATTTCACATACAGCAGCACCAAACAAATAACATGAAAGAAACCATCAAGACCGCATTACGCACCTCGGCCGTGTTGGCCGTGGCCCTCGGCTTGTGCGTCACCGGCCTGACCGCCGCCAAGCCCCCGCAGGGCGACCAAGCCACGTGGACCAAGCTCTGCACCGACCTCGTGAACGCCACCGCTACCCTCGAAAAGGGTGAAGCCGGTGCGGCCGATAAGTTCAAAGCGGCCGTGAACTGCAAGGCCTGCCACGACGAGTTCAAGCCCGCCGCCAAAAAGTAATTCCTTCACCCGCCCACGCACGCCGGGGCCAAACGCTCCGGCGGGCGCGAGTTTTTCGGGCGGCCTCCACGCCAACTCTCTTCTCCCAGTCCCACCGTGACCCGCCCGCTTCTTCGTGTCGCTGGTTGTGCCTGCTTGCTGAGCATCGCCGCTTGCAGTCCTCCTTCCGCCCCACCGCCACCTCCCGCCAAGCCTGCGCTGACTCCGCCCCCCGCCAGTCACACTAATCACTCCACCCACGAGCACGGAAGCTCTAGCGGCAAGTCCAAGCGCGAGATGCAGCGCGCGGGCATTGAAAGCCTGGATGTGACGGTGGCGGGCAGCACGCTCCACCTGTTGCTTGGCCGCTACGAACCCAACACGAAGGTCCCCACGCTTCTTCACTTGCGCTCCGCCGATGCCGGAGCTACTTGGACCACGCCGGTCCGCGTGGACACTGGCGCGACCGCCCCGCATCAGCCGCATCGTGGACAGGACGCGCAAATCGCCGCGAGCGGGGACAAACTTGTCTGCGCCTGGACTTCGCCCGGCACCGGTTTCAACGGTCGCGGCCCCGTGGCCACCGCACTTTCCACCGATGGCGGCGCGACTTGGCAACCCGGCCCCAACCCCGCCGATGACGCGAGCTCCGGGGACCACGGCTTCGTGGACATTGTGGCGGACTCCGCCGGCACCTTCCACCTAGTCTGGCTCGACGCGCGCGACACAAACAAATCCAAAGGCCTGCGTTATTCTAGTTCGCGCGACGGCGGCCAATCGTGGAGCAAAAACACCACCGTGAAGGCGGACACCTGCGAATGCTGCTGGAACAAGCTCGCACTCGGTCCGGACGGCTCGCTCCATGCGCTGTTCCGCGACAAAAACCCGCGCGACATGGCCGTGATGTCCTCGTCGGATCGCGGCGCACACTGGAGTGACCCCGCGACGGTCGGGCGCTTCAACTGGGATTTCCAAGGCTGCCCGCACGTCGGCGGCGGCCTCGCCCTCCAGGGCACGACGGTTCACGCCTTGATTTGGACCGGCGCGACCGGCCACGGCGGCACATATCACCTGTCCTCTCCCGGTCAAGGCCAGCCGTGGTCCGCCCCACAACGGCTTGGTGATGCCGACGCCCGACGCGGCGACCTCGCCAGCGCGGGCGCCCAAAGTCTCGCCGCCGTCTGGGACCGCGTGGCCGATGGCGAAAGCACCGTTCACGCCGCGCGCTCGGCGGACGGAGGCAAGACGTGGTCCGAGCCAAAACAACTTTCCTCCAAAGGGGTCAATGCCGCTTACCCGCGAGTTGTCACCGTGGCTGGAGAATATCGCGTGTTTTGGACCGAATCCGCGACTGGCCAGCCCAGCGTTTGGCGCACATCGGCCTTGCCGTAAGTCTCTGCCAGCGGTTTGCAACCGCCGCCTTTTGAGAACGGAAATTTGGTACGGCCTCAATCTGTCCACCGGCACTACGGCAATTTGGAATCGCTGGCTCCCATGCGGCCTTGCCCCGCACGGCCGCAGAAAACTCTCGCCTCGATCAAGGTCTAACCCGCCAATCGGTTCGGTCGGTGCCAGCGGATGCGGGCCAGCAGCAGGTCGCCCTTGATGCCGTTCTTGGGCTGCCACTCGCCGACCGTCACCCACGACTCGTCCGGGCTTACGTTGGTCGTGTGGAAGTTGCCCATGATGGCAACGCGGTCGGGGTCTTTCACGCCGTCGCCCACGAGCGGCAGGACGACGCGCTCGGTGTCGCGGCGCAGCCGCAGCGTGCGCGGGTCCACCTGCGCGACCCACAGTGGCGCGCGCCAGCGGAGGACGTTCACGTTGCTTGCGTCCTTGCGCGTATAGACGAGGAAGAGCGCGTCCGAGTGCGTGAGCCAGTGCTGCTGCGTGGTGGAGAGGTCCAGCGGCATGCCGTCTTCCCAGGCCCACGGCTGCTTGGGGGTCCACTTGAGACCATCCTCGCTGGCGCAGACGTAGCCGCGACTGTCCTCGGCGCGGATGGTGAGGAAGAACCGGCCGTTGAACTGAGTGACCGAGGGCTCCAGCAGGCCGCGTCCCTTCGCGTTGGTGATGGGTTCACCCACGTGCTTCACCGTGAGCGTCTCGCCATCGAAGCCGCAAATCACGCCGGTCACCGCACGCGCCTCGCTCTTCGTTGCGCCGAAGGTGAAGGACATCTGGATGTCGCCGTTGGGCAGCACGATGCGCTGGCCGCAGTTGTTCGAGTAGATGTAAGCGCCGCGCGGGTCATTCCAATACAGCTTGCGGCGCGGACCCCACTTGCCGTCGCGCCAGACGGCGTAGATCGGCCAGCGCGGCGGCTGGTCAGCGGAGAATCTCGGGCCGGAATAAAAGACGTTGTGGCCGAGCGCGAGGACGGACTTGGTCTGCGGATGCCATTCGGGCGTGACATCGCAGACACCTTCCTCGGTGAGGTTGTTGCCCGGTTGCACGCGCCCGAGGGGCGGGACGGGCTGCGGGTCGGTCCACGTCTTGCCGAGGTCGCGCGTGGTCATCGAGTGGACGGGGCCGAAGTAATCCGAACCAGCGATGGTCTGGAGCGTCATCAACACCATGGAACCGCTCGTGGTGGGCACGACGCAGCAGCGCGGGTGAAACCACGTGGGCCCGCTACCATCGCGGCCCCAGCGGAGCGTGACCTTTTCGATGCTGGCGATGAACTCGGCGCGCTGGGTGCCGGCTTGCGCAAGGGCGCACGAGGTAGAGGCCGCGAGGGCAGCTCCGGATTGAAGGAAGGCGCGGCGGGAACAAACACTAACGGGCATGCCTGAGGGTAGTTGGGGGCGGTTGGTCGGCAAGCAATTTGAACCCCTATGATGCTTCACCGAAAAAGGGTTTGGCGGGCCATGATCCAGCGCTGATGGTCCCGCCGAAAGGAGTAGCCTTGCCCCGCGGCGGCGAAGTGGGCATTAACACGGCATGAACTATTTGTTCGCAGGCTTGATTGGCATCATCGGCGGCTTCACCAGTGGGATGTTTGGGGTGGGGGGCGGCGTAGTAATGGTGCCGGCTATGCTGCTCCTGCTCAGCTCACAGGTGACCGATATCAAGCAGGCCATTGGCACGTCACTTGCCGTCATCGTGCCAACCGCGCTGGTCGGCACTTGGAAACATCACACGCAGGACAACGTGAAGTGGGACGTGATGGCGGCACTGTTACCCACCGCGCTTGCCGGCGGTTACCTCGGCGCGTGGCTAACGACGAAGATTCAAGCAGATGATCTCAAGAAGGCGTTCGGTGGCTTCCTCGTGCTGGTGGGTTGCCGGCTCTTGTTCTTCAAGTAGCGGCCGTGTCGTTCTGGTTTTTCCTTTTCATCAAGAAAACCTTTCGCCAGCTTCCGCGCTGCACCTATGGCAAGAGCGCATTCTTACAAATTCTGTTTCGGCCCTTGGAACATCAGCGAAGGCCAGGACCCCTACGGCCCGCCTGTCCGCCAACCGCAGTCCTTCGACTGGAAGCTTGCGCAGCTCAAGAAGCACGGCTTCGACGCGATGATGTTTCACGATGACGACGCGGTGCCAAATCTCGAGGGCAAGTCGGCCAAGCAAATCGTCAAGGAAGCGCGCGAGTTGAAGAAACGCCTCGACGGCCTCGGTCTCGTCGCCGAGATGGTCGCGCCGCGGCTGTGGTTCCACCCGAACACCGTGGATGGCGCCTACACCAGCAACGATCCCAAGTGCCGCGCCTATGCCATTGAGCGCTCCAAGGTCTGCATCGACATCGCCCGTGAGTTGGACACCGATGTCATCGTCCTCTGGCTCGCCCGCGAGGGCAGCTACATCCGCGAGTCCAAGAACGCCCGGCGCGCTATGGATCAGCTCGTGACCGCGTTTGATGCGATGCTTGGCTACGACAAGCGCATCCGCCTCGCCATCGAGCCGAAGCCCAACGAGCCGATGGACCATGCCTACATTCCCACCATCGGCCATGCGCTTGCCATCGCTCAACTCACGCGCGACCCCAAGCGCGTCGGCTGCCTCATCGAGAGCGCGCACGCCATCCTCGCCGGCCTCGACCCGGCGGACGAAATTGATTTTGCCTGCGCCTTCGGAAAACTCTGGTCGCTCCATCTCAACGACCAGAACGGCCTCAAGTATGACCAGGACCGCCCGTTCGGTTGCACGAACCTCCGCAGCGCCTTCGACCAAATCCGCGCGCTAGAGCGGAACGGCTACGGGAAGAAGGGCGAATACGTGTGCTTCGACGTGCATCCCTTCCGCACCACTAAGGAAGCGCACTGGCTCGACCACCTCACGAACAGCCGCCGCACTTTCCTCCGCCTGCTGGACAAGGTCCGCAGCTTCGATGAGAAGGCCGCGCAAGCCCTCGTCGCCGACCGCAACTATCAGGCGCTCGATCAGATGGTCATCGAGCACCTGATGGGGAAGTAATTCAGTTTTCGAAAAGCGACAAGCAAGCTCAGGAAATTTCCCCGCGCTGTCGCTGCTCTTGCATCTAGTAAGCGTTCAACCAAGTCGTCGTTCAGTCCCGCAAGTAACTTGGCAATAACGGCGGCAAGCTAGAAGAACCGCTTGTTTTTAGCTTTTCGTCTGCTCGATAAGGGAATTGCTTGGCCGTGCCGTGCCGGGTTCTTACCCTTCACTGCTATGGCCCGCTCCGGCCCGCATAACTTTACGTCCGCCTTGCAAGCCAGCTTCCTGCTGGTAGGCCTGATGTTTTTCATCAAGGCGGTCGAGTTGATTGGGCAAATTTCCTTCGCTGGCTTCGGGATCGTGCCGCGTGACGAACGCGGGCTGATCGGTCTGCTCTTCAGCCCGCTCCTCCACGGCAACGCCGCGCACCTGCTCGCTAACGCCGCGCCGCTGTTCGTGCTGCTCACGCTGCTATTCTGGGATCGCAAGTACCACCCGTGGCGCACGCTGGCCCTTATCTGGCTGGCGAGCGGCTTGGGCACGTGGCTCATCGGGCGCAGCATGACCGATGGCCAGCCCACCGTCCACATCGGGGCCAGCTCGGTGATTTACGGGCTGGTGGTGTATCTGCTGGTCGCGGGCTTTCTGATGGACAGTTGGCGCGCCGTCTTTGTGGCCGTGGGTGTGGGTGTGGCCTACGGCGGCATCATCTACGGAGTGCTGCCGCAATCCGGCCCCATCTCGTGGGAAGGCCACTTGTGCGGGGCCATTGCTGGTTGCTTGACCGCAAGGCACAACCATGCATGACGAGGGGTTCCAGCCAGCAACGGTTGCCATTCCCGAGTACGGTTCAAAAAACCGTCGTCGTTAAGAAATGGCTGCTGAAAAATCGGGAAAGAATCCGAGGCAGAGGCGCTCAGTTGCGAATAGATGGGAAGTTACGGTTTATTGGCACGGTGAAGCTTTTTTTTGCCGTACTTCGGGGTGTTCGTTAGACTCGTCCCCTAATGGCAGACCAAAGCTCTCTCAACTGGAACTCGCGCAATGTCACCCGCGGTTGGCAGCGCGGCATTACGGCTTTCTATTGGGGCCTCGGCTTTAAGGAAGAGGACTTCGACAAGGCTCAAATTGGGATCGGCACGCCTTTGCTGGATGGAAATATCTGCAATGTGCATGCGCATGAGCTGGCGAAGCTCATCGCCCAAGGCTGCGCGGAGGCGGGTCTGGTAGGCTTCCCATTTGGCGTTTCGCCAGCGAGCGACAACATCACACAGGGCAACATCGGCGGCGCGGCCTCGCTTTGCTCGCGTAACCTCATGGCGAACGGAGCGGAGATGATCTGCACGGCGCACAGCTACGATGCCATCATCGGCCTGCATCATTGCGACAAAAACGGTCCGGCTTTTGCTATGGCGTTGGCCCGCACGAACTTTCCCGGACTCATCGTCAACGGTGGCAGCATCATGCCAGGCTGCCACCAAGGGCAATCGACGAGCATTCTTGATGTTTATGACGCTGCCGCGAGGGAAGCGCAGGGCACCATGAGCTGGGAGGAGAGCGAGCAGATCATCCGCACGGCCTGCCCCGGTCCTGGCGGGTGCGGCATCGCGGCGTCCTTTAATACTTGGGGTATTACGCTTGAAGCGATGGGGCTCAGCTTGCCCGACACCTCCTCGATGCCAGCCATTGAGGCCGGCAAGCGCGAGGAATGCCTCCGCGTTGGCAAAGCGGTGCGCCAATTGCTCGAAAAAAACATTCGGCCGCGAGACATCATCACGAAGCAGTCGCTGACGAATGCCATGACGGCCATCGCGGCCATCGGCGGCAGTACAAACGGCGTGATTCACCTCCTCGCCGTCGCTCGCGAGGCCGGTGTAGATTTCACATTGCGCGATGTACAGGCAATTTGCCGCAAAGTGCCGGTGCTGTGCAGCTTCGCACCTCGTGGCCGCGGGACGATGGTCGATCTCCACCGCCTTGGCGGCACTACGATGCTATTGAAGCACATCTCTGATGCTGGATTGCTCATTGGCTCGTGCCTGACCGTCACTGGCCAGACTTTGGCTGAAAACCTCGCCCGCGCCAAAGCAGTGCCTTTTCCGAACAATCTTATCGCGCCGCACGACCAGCCCTTTAAAGAGTATGCCGACATCCAAGTGTGTTTCGGCAACCTCGCGCCGCACGGGATGGTTTTTAAAGTGTCTTCGCTCAAAAAGCCTTACTTCTGCGGCCGCGCGATCTGCTTCGAGAACAGCAAAGGCGTCTTCGAAGCTGCTGCTCAAGGTCGAATCAAGCCAGGCCACATTGTCATTATCCGCGGCAGCGGCCCGGTGGCGCTCGGCATGCCAGAGATGCACGTGGCTAGCGCCGCGCTGGCCGTGCCGGAGTTGTATGGCAAGGTCGCGCTCATCACCGATGGCCGCGTCTCCGGCGTCTCCGCCGGCGCGGTGGGTGTTCATTGCACGCCCGAGGCCGTTTTGGGCGGTCCCATCGCCAAAGTGCAGGACGACGACGAAATCGAGTTCGACCTTTTGAAGGGCACCATCGCCGTCAAAGCCGACCTGGAGGCTCGAAAAGCCGAACCGGTCGAAGTTTCGCATCCCTTCGGTTACCTCGCCGACTTCGCCGCGACGACTTCGCAGGCACATGAAGGCTGCGTGCCAAAGTGGACACTCTCCAAGCGATCATAAAGAGCTGCATCTAAGCGAACCTCGTTTACGTCGCCCGATCGCCTTCTGTTTGAAGCTGCTCGGCTAACAGAGGAAGCGTATCGCCGTCTTGGCCCCTGCGGTGAGTGTTGGGACTGCCGCCATGGTCAGGAAGCTTTGCAGAAGAAGAGTGGCGGATGAATGGGACGACCTTCAGAGGGCTCCGGCTCCTTCTTAACTAGGTGATTTCCTGCTTGCGCTTTGGCATGGCGACGGGCACCAGAAAGTGGTGATAAGTCTGCCTTGTGTTTAGGCTGTCCCATAACTAAATCAAATTATGCGCACGTATAAGATCTTGTTGCTCTCAGCTTTTCTAGGGGCAGCACTCTCACTGTCCGCAGCCGAAAAGCGTTTGGAATCCACCACCCTTAAACCCAACATCTTTGGCGAGACCAAGACTGTGACCAAAGATTCCTCCGGGCGCGTCGTAAGCGAGTCCACGGCCGCCAAGCCAAATATCTTCGGTGAGATCAAAACTGTGACCAAGGATTCCTCCGGGCGTATCATTAGCGAGTCAACCACCTCTAAACCTAACATCTTTGGCGAGATCAAGACTGTGACCAAAGATTCCTCCGGGCGCGTCGTAAGCGAGTCCACGGCCGCCAAGCCAAATATCTTCGGTGAGATCAAAACTGTGACCAAGGATTCCGCTGGGCGTATCATTAGCGAGTCAACCACCAGCAAGCCCAACATCTTTGGCGAGACCAAGACCGTGACCCAGGATAAGAAGTAATTCCTGATCCAAACTTAACGCTTGCTGAGAAGCCGATCCGTAGAAGCCAGTTTGCTCACAGCGAGATCAGCCCGCTGAAGGAAATTTTCAACGCACTCCATAATTTTTTTTAAGCCTCAGGTAAGACTCACAAGAAATTCTAAATCACACAGGGACAATCCGTTAGTTTTTCAGCCAGCAACTTGTCAACATTCACTCTTTCAAAACCGGACGCAGATCCATCAGTTGGCAATCCCGCCCGCATCCTGTCCTTGGATCAGTTCCGCGGTTATACGGTAGCGGGAATGTTTCTGGTTAATTGGCTGGGTGCCTTCGTGGTCATGCCGGAAATCCTCAAGCATCACCGCTCTTGGTGTAGCTATGCGGACACTATCATGCCGCAGTTCTTCTTCGCTGCGGGCTTCGCACTGCGTTTGGTGTATAGCCGCAACGCGGAGAAGTTTGGCCCCTGGGCCGCGCATAGACAGGCTTTGCGGCGCGGCTTGGGGTTGTTCATTTTTGGCGTTGTGTTCTACGAATTGGGAGGCTCATGGAAAAACTGGGCAGCTTTAGTGGAGGCCGGGTGGAGCGGTTTTTTTTCGCTAAAGGTCTGGGCGAATCCCTTTCAGGCACTGACGCACATTGGCGCGACGAGCTTGTGGTTGGTGCCAGTGTTGGCACGCGGCGCGCCTGTGCGAATTGCCTTTGCGCTGCTAAGCGCCGGGCTGCATCTGTGGCTTTCGCATCGCTTCTGGTTCGACACGCTCATCCACAGCGGGGTCATTGATGGTGGCCCGCTGGGATTCCTCACGTGGACCCTGCCCACCGTGGCGGGCACGCTGGCTTACGACGCCGTGCGCGGTGGCCGGTCAATGTGGCACCTTATCGCTTGGGGTGTAACTCTCATGCTAGCGGGCTACGCGCTTGCTTGTTTGGCCAATGGTGGTGGCTGGGCCATCCCGCCATTTTTTGCAAACCCGCGTTCGCACGACCTGTGGACCATGAGCCAAAAAGCGGGTAGCGCGTCTTACCTGCTGTTTTCGGCCGGTTTCTCGCTCGCGCTGTATGCTTTGTTCCGTTCGCTCTGCGATGGACGCGGTTGGCGGCTGACTATGTTTCACGACTTAGGTAGCAACGCGTTGGCCGCCTACATCATTCACATGCTGGTCATGGCGTGTTTGAAAACTCTCTGCCCGAAGGACTCGCCCGCGTGGTGGGTCTTGGGGATGGGCGCGGTGCATTTTGGGCTCATCTGGTGGATGGTGCGCTGGCTGAACCGTCACGCGCTCTATCTGCGGCTATAAAACGCTTTTAGGGCGCTGGCACTGGCCGAGCAACAGCGGTTCTAGAAACGGTAACGTGCCACCCGTCGCCTTGGGGCCAAGGCGCACCATGGTCGTAGCGTTTCAGCATGTGTTGTCTCGTTTTGCACCACGCCGGGCATTACTCGGCACAAGATCTACTCGAATCAGCTTGAATTAGTGCTGATTAGGCCCGTTACACAATGATGCAACAACCGTGCCGCAGACCGTAAGAGCGTCTCGGCATTCGATGGGGACAATTGGAAATGCGCCCTTACGTCAGCCCTACCTTTTTCTCCTTTTCCGTCTCGCGCCCCCGCGCATACTCGCCGCCTTATGGACCGACTGCCAGGCTTCCGGGATTTCTACCCTGAACCGTTGCCGCCGACGAAGGACGAGTTGTGGAGCATGGACGCCCGCAACTATCTATTCGACACGTGGCGCGCGGTCGCCCGTCGTTACGGTTTCCGCGAATATGACGGTCCACCACTGGAGCCGCTGGAGCTTTATACCAACAAGTCGGGCGAGGAAATTGTGGGCCAGCTCTTCAACTTCACCGACAAGGGCGAGCGTGCCGTTGCGATGCGTCCCGAGATGACGCCTACGCTCGCGCGCATGGCTGCTGCGCAAGAACGCGCTTACAAAAAGCCCTTCAAGTGGTTCTCCATCCCGCAACTGTTCCGCTATGAGAAGCAGCAGAAGGGCCGCAAGCGCGAGCACTTCCAGCTCAATTGCGATATCCTCGGCGAGCACGACCGGGCGGCCGATGCCGAACTCGTTGCGCTGCTCATCGACTCGTTGCGTGCGCTCGGCTTGACTAATGCGGACTTCGTCGTGCGTCTCAGCAGCCGCAACGCATGGACCGAGCTCTTCGCCTCCCGCTGCACTGATGCAGCGAAGTCCTACGATTTCTTTCAAATCGTGGACAAACTGGACCGTACCCGCCCCGAGGAAAGCGCTGCTAAGCTCGCCCCGCTTGGCTTCCAACTCGAGGAGGTCCAAGCCTTCATCACCAGCGGCCAGCCCAACGCGGAACTCCAGCTCATCCTCAACCAGCTTGCCGCGCGTGGCCTGCGCGAGTACGTGCGTGTGGATTATGGGGTCATCCGCGGCCTCGCGTATTACACTGGCCCCGTCTTCGAAGCTTTCGACATCAAGGGCGAGTTTCGCGCTATTTGTGGCGGTGGGCGTTACGACCACCTCATCAAGCAGGTGAGCGGTGGCAAGGTAGATCTCCCCGCGCTTGGCTTCGGCATGGGGGATGTGGTGCTACTAGAGTTACTGAAATCTCGCGGCCTCTTGCCGCAGTTCACCGCTGGCCTGAACGCCTACGTGCTGATCGAGGACGAATCCCTACGGGTAGACTCGCTCCGCTTGGTGCAACAACTACGCGAGGCCGGTTTGCCCACTGAGTTCAGCCTCACGCCTGCCAAAGGTGACAAGCAATTCAAGCGCGCCCTTGAACTTAATGCCTCCCATGCCGTACGCCTCGAACGTCAACCGGACGGCTCTTTGATCGCAAAGCTAAAGCACCTAAAATCCCGCGAGGAAGTTGTCCTCGCTCCGTCTGCGGTGGCCCAACACCTCGCCCACTGAATTATCATGCCTGGCCTCATTGCCATTGTCGGCCGCCCCAATGTTGGCAAATCCGCGCTCTTTAACCGCATCGTTGGAAAGCGCATCGCCATTGTGCACGACATGCCCGGAGTCACGCGTGACCGCGTGACTGCCGAGGCTGAATGGCGTGGCCGAAGCTTCACGCTTGTGGATACCGGCGGCATCGGCCTCGTGCGCGGCGAGAAAGTCGCGGATGTTATCATTAATGCTGCGCTTGACCAGGTGCAGCTCGCTATTGCGGCAGCGGACTGCATCATTCTAGTTGTTAATGTGCAGGAGGGCGTTGTTCCGCTGGACCGTGAAGTTGCTCAGCGGCTGCACCAGTCCGGCAAGCCCGTGCTGGTGGCGGTCAACAAGGTGGACAACCACAAGTCAGAAGCGGGCGTGACCGAATTCGCGGAGCTAGGCTTTAACCGGTTATTTCCCGTAACAGCAATTCATGGACGGGGCATCGAAGATCTGATGAACCGTGCGAAGGCACATTTGCCGGAGGAAGCTGAGACCAAAGCTGAGAGTGCGCGGGAGGATGAAGATGAATCTAGGGTGGCTACAGGCGAACCTACGCCATCTGCTGCTCGCAGTCAGTCACCCACAAAGCTCGCCGTCGTTGGCCGGCCCAATGTCGGTAAGTCCTCCATCATTAATGCGCTCACGAACTCCGAGCGTGTCGTGGTCAGCCCGATCCCCGGCACCACGCGCGACGCGGTGGATGTTCCGTTTGAAGTCGAGACCGACGGTGTGCGGCAGCAGTATGTGTTGATTGACACCGCTGGCTTGCGCAAGGCCCGCCGAGTGGACGATACCGTCGAGTATTTCAGTGCGCAGCGTACGGCAGAAGCCATAGAGCGCGCGGACATCGTGGTGCTGGTAATTGACGCGGAGAACGGCGTGGTTGAGCAGGATAAGAAAATCGCTGACCAGATTATCGAGGCGCGCCGTGCGTGCATTGTGGTCATCAACAAGTGGGATCTCGTGGAGCCCTCCGTGCGCACAGCTCGGGAGCAGGAGTTGGAGCGGCGTAAACGCGAGGGCAAGCATCACCGCGAGGGTCAGGCGCGGGGGCCGCTGACCACGCTCGCCGAGTTTGGCCAGTGGGTGCAGGAAAAGCTCTTCTTCCTCGACTACGCGCCAGTGATTTTTACCTCCGCCACGTCAGGCTTCCAACTCGACCGCCTGCTGGAGGCTGTCCGCTATGTCGCCGCCCAGTTAGGTCAGCAGGTGCCCACGGCCATCCTAAACCGCACACTAAACGACGCGATCCAACGTCGCCAGCCGATCAGCGCGGTGGGGCACTTCCTCAAGTTTTTCTACGCCACGCAGGTTCGGCAGGCCCCGCCGACGTTTCTGCTATTTGTTAATCGCGACGAACTACTTTCGCCGCAATACGCCAAGTATCTCTCCGGTGAGATGCGCAAAGCTTTTGGTTACGAGGGTTGCCCTATCGTGCTGGTGGCGAAGGCTCGACCCAAGACCGTCGAGCCGGTGCGTAAATTCAAGCTGCGGTCCAGCGGCCCGCCAATGAGGACAAAGTTTAAGCGTGGCGGCCCGCCCAAGGAGCGCCGCTCTGGCAAGGCCCGCGCCGCCCGCCGGCTGCGGTGAGCGCCCGCCTCGCATGTCGGCTTGCGCCAGCCGGGCGGGCTAGATATTTACCCCACGTGACAATGCTAATCACCTGCCTGACCAGACTCCTTGGCTTCGCCGTTCTTGTTGCGTTGCTGCCGCGTGCCTCAGCCGCCGCGCCGAAGTTTCAGGAAGTTTTTGATTTGGTTCGCACCAACCTCGGTGGCCTTACGCCCGCGCAGGTTGAGGCAGATACTCTTCAAGCACTGCAAAAGCAGTTCGATGGCCGCGTGCTGATTGATGCGCCGGCTCGACCTGCCGCCATCAAGCCTGAGGGGCCGCCTTTGGAAAAGACCGCCGTGCTTGATGGCGCGTTTGGTTACGTGCGCGTAAGCCACATCGCGCCAAAGCTCGATGAGGCCCTGACTGCCGAGCTATCTAAGCTCGGCGGCTCCGCAAAGCTCAAGGGCCTGCTGATTGATCTCCGCTTCGCCGCGGGCACGGACCAGCGGGCCGCCGCGCGCGTCGCTGACCGCTTTCTTGCCACCGAGCGCGTGCTGCTCACCGTGGACGGCGAGGCACTACGCGCGACGACTAAGACAAACGCGATCCAGTTACCCACGGCCGTATTGGTGAACCGCCATACTAGCGGCGCGGCTGAGGTGCTCGCGGCGCTGTTGCGACAGAACCAAGTTGGCCTGCTCATTGGCACAGCTACCACCGGTGGCATCCGGCAGTTCAAGGAATTCACCCTCAGCACCGGCCAGCGGCTGCGCATCGCCACCGGAGAGACGAAGTTTGGTGACGGTCAGTCGCTTCCTGCTAGCGGCTTGCGGCCCGACATAGCTGTGACGGTCGGCGCCGAGGAGGAACGCGCTTTTTACGCTGAGCCATATCGCTTGTTTGGCCGGACAGCGGCGACTAACGCGCCCGGGCGCATCAACGAGGCTGAGTTAGTCCGCCGGTTCAACGCCGGAGAAAACCCCGACCCAAATCTTAGCGCGGTCGCTCCCGCTTTTTCCGCCCCACAGGTGCGCGACCCTGCTCTGGCCCGGGCGCTCGATTTGCTTAAGGGCCTCGCAATTGTCCGGGCTACCAAGCCGTGAGCAATGCTGAGGCTGCCGGCGTCAGCTGGTTCAGCTGGTGGTCTGGGCTCCCGCATGTCGGCGCTGGCGTTTCGGGGCGTTGACGCCGGGTTTGGATTGGATTGCGCTGATTGGTGCGTCGACGAAGGGCTGCAGGAAAGCCGGGCGCTCGCGGCGACCGGCGGCGGCGAAATCGGCAAGCAGTTTGCGGGCGACCGTTTTGGGTGCGTGGCCGAGGACTTCCGTGAGGTATGTGAACAGCGCCTCCGCAAGCCGTTCCAGCGCGATGCCGTGGCGTTTACCAAACCGCGCGTATAGCCAGTCGCTAAAAGCAAGGAAGCGCGCAAAGGGTGAAGCGGGGGCAGCCCACGGCAGGCGGCGCACGTCTAAGTTCGCGCTTTGCACTTCATCCTGCGCATGGGCTAAGACCTCCTCAGGTTGGCTGCTACTTGCGGAGTGCCACAGCAGCGCGGTGCTGATCTTAAAGTTACCTGAGTTCGCCGTAAGGTCCCAGTAGCGCGCGAAACGCCGCAAGCGCTGTACCGTGGGGAAATCCAGGTCGCGATTAGCCAGCAGCTCGTAGGGTGGATGCGCGCCGTAGCGCATTTGAAATTCCTGATCGTGTCTTACGATGGGCGTTCCGCGCAGGCGCTTAAGAATGCCTACTTGTATTTCCTGCGGCCCCAATGCCACGAGCTGGTCGAAGCCCGTCGCAAAGCTCGTCAGGCTCTCGCCGGGCAGGCCCACGATCAAATCCGCGTGGACGTGAACGCCCGTATGCGCCTGTAGCCAGGTCAGATTGTCCATCAGTCGCGTCACGTTCTGCCGGCGCGTAATGTTTTGCGACGTGGCTTCATTAAACGTCTGGATGCCAACCTCGAATTGCAGCGAACCCGCTGGGAATTGCGCGATCACCTCACGCAGCTGCTCTGGCAGCCGGTCCGGCACCATCTCAAAGTGGACGAACAGGCCGGGTCGCATCCGCGCGAGGAAAAACTTTAGGACGGCGCGGCTCACCAGCAGGTTCAGGTTGAACGTCCGGTCCACGAACTTGAACTGCGTTGCCCCGCGCGCCAGTAGCCGCTCCATCGCAGCGAGAAACGGCGCCAGGGGAAACTGCCGCACTGGGATGTCCAGCGATGAGAGGCAAAACTCGCAGGTGAATGGGCACCCGCGGGACACCTCCACGTAAATGACGCGGTGCGCGAGGTCGGCATCTGAATAAAAGTCGTAGGGTAGTGCGACGTCTTCAAGTTTTGGCAGTTCGGCAGGGATAATTTTCGGTAGCCCGTGCAAATGCCCTCCTGCTCTTAAACATAAATCCGGCCCAGCTTTCTCGCCGTTGGTGGAATGAGAAAGGGGGGTATGATGAGCATCAAGAACCGGAGCATTTAGCCGTTTGCGGCAGACCTCCGCAAATTTCAAGTCTGCTTCGCCTGTGATGACGTGGTCCGCCAGCCGCACCACTTCTTGTTCTTCCCATTCATAGCTCACCTCCGGCCCGCCCAGAATCACGATGACCTCCGGCGCAATTCGTTTAAGCGCTGCCACGACTTCCGTGGTCTCGCGAACGTTCCAAATGTAAATGCCTAGCCCCACGATGCGCGGCCGGCGCGCGAGAATGGCTTCTACGACGTCTAACGGGCGTTGCTGGATCTCGAACTCGAGCAACGCTGTACGGGACTGGAGTTCGCCCAAGTTTGCCAGCAGGCAGCGTAGCCCAAACGCGCAGTGAATGAACTTCGCGTTGAGCGTCGCTAGCACGATGTCGGCGGACGTTAGCACGGCATGAGAATAACCTCTCTAGAGTAGCAGAAGCGAGCGCCGGCGCAGCCAAGCTCCAAACCAGTTAGAGTTATGCCCCAACCAGGCTGGAAATTTTGGCGATTATTGACTGTTTGCCAGGTTCTCCGAAGCTGCCCCCCGTGTGGCGCTAACTTCAATTTACAATCGGAAATCTCCAATCTTGAAGTAAGCCCAAATCGGAAAGGAAAATTGAATTACACCATAATGATGAAATCGATTTGGGCAGCACCTTGGTCCGTTGGGGTAATGCAGATTTTGGTAAAGCGGAATTTTTACCGCGGACCTGGGATTTATCGCTGCCACCAAAACATTCGCTCTAAGTTGGTGCGGTTGGGATAAGAGCGGGGCGTCCATTCCTCGATCAGCCGAAAGTGTGGTGAAAAACGCACCCAGATTTCCTCGCGATTCACGCCGAATGGTGGGCCGTCTGAGTCGGGAATAAAATAGTTGACCGCGAGATAGTGTCCCCCTGGCCGCAGCCAGCGCAGTACGGCACGCACGTAGTCCGTCCGCCGGGCTGGCTGAATGGCGCAGAAGCAGGTGTGCTCAAAGATGTAGTCAAACTTAGCGAACGGCTCGTCCACGAGAAAGTCGCCGAGCCGAAAGTCAACTCGCTCAAAGAAACCTGCCGACTTCGCCCGTTTCACCGCACTTGGCGCGATGTCCAGTCCCGTCGCGGTGAAGCCCGCCGCCGCCCACGCCCGCACGTCGTGGCCCAATCCGCAACCCGGCACCAGCACATCGCCGCAGGGCACGGCGGGATGCCTTGCCAGCCAGTCCACCAGTCCGGGCGATGGCTCGCCTTTGTCCCAAGGCGTCTCGTTGCGTTGATAGTGCGCCTCCCAGTCGGTGTTGCTCATTGCTTGGCTGCTTCCGCCGCGCGCGTCCTCGCACGCATTTTGCCGGTAATCAAACTGGCCGCCGCGCAACCACGAACGCGCACAGTATCCCGTAGCGCAACGGCGTGAGGTTTAGCAGCCAGTCCAGCGGGGGAAATACGTAGCGATCCGTGCAGAGATCCTTTTCCACCACACAGCCAAGCCGCTGCAATTGAAAACCCATCTCCAGCGCGTTGGTCATAATGATGGCGTCGTCGTCCGGCTCGAACGGCGTCTTCACTACTGGGGCCACACGCTCGAATCGAACTTGCTCCGGCGCTTCTCGCATTTGTCGTCGCTTTGCGAGAAGCCGCAGTAAATTGCGCCACTTGTTCCCTATCCCCCGCATCCGATAGTGGTAATCGCGCGTGCCAAACACGCGTAAAAAATTCGGACTTGAGACGACCACCTTGCCGCCCGGCTCGGTTACACGCACCAATTCGGCAAGGAACGCCTCTGCTTCGTCTACATGTTCCAGCACGTTCAGCGCGCCAACACAGGTGAAGTGTTTTTCGGGGAACGGTAATCGCTTCCCCTCGTAGAGCTGGCACCGATCGCAGAACTCCCGCGCTCGTGCGATATTCGGTGCTGATACGTCCACGCCGTAAGCCTCCACGCCGTCGCGGGTCAGTGCGCCCACCACCTGTCCAACGCCGCAGCCTACGTCCAGCACGCGCCCACCCGCACGCTGGGGCCGTAGTGCATCGGTGTATTTGCCGTAAAACGCCGGATCCCAGCCCGTCAGAAACTCTGCGTAAGCCTCGTTGTTCTGGTAAAACGAATCGTGCTGCGCCATGCCGCCCGACTATCCGGGCGGCATGGGGCCGGCGGCAAGGGCAAGTTGAGGCTTCAAGTCCGGCGGGCTTCCGCCTTCAATCCCCGTGCATGAAGATCTTGGTCATCGGCTCGGGTGGCCGCGAACACGCCCTCGTCTGGAAACTCGCGCAGTCCTCGCTTGTCACTCGGATGTGGTGCGCCCCTGGCAATGCGGGCGTCGGCGAGGAGCGCCTCGTGAAGAACGGGGCGCTAGTCGAGTGCGTCGCGGTCAGCGCGGAGGATCTGCCGGCGTTGCTTGCTCTCGCACACCGGGAGCGACCGGATTTTACCGTTGTTGGCCCGGACAACCCGCTCGCGGGAGGAGTGGTGGATTTATTTCAGGCAAACGGTTTCAAGATTTGGGGGCCCAATAAGCAGGCCGCGCAATTCGAGGCTAGCAAAGCCTTCTCGCAGGACTTTATGCAGCGTCACGGCATCCCCACTGCGCAGTCCGGCACTTTCATCGAGCCGACGGGAGCGAAGCAGTTCTGCGCCAGCCTCGGGGGCCGCTGTGTGGTAAAGGCGGACGGACTCGCGCTGGGCAAAGGCGTGCTTATTTGTACCACGCTTGCGCAAGCCGAAGCCGCCGTAGACGAAATCATGGTCAGCAAAGCCTTTGGCTCCGCTGGCCAGTGTGTGGTCATTCAGGAGTTGCTCGAAGGCATAGAGATTTCCCTGCACGCGCTTTGCGATGGCAAGGTCGCGAAACTTTTTCCCACGTCGCAGGACCACAAGCGTGCACTTGACGGCGACATCGGCCTCAACACTGGTGGCATGGGCACCTACTCGCCCGCGCCGTTTCTGAGCGACGCCGAGTTAACGTCCGTGGGCGACGCCATTCTTCAGCCTTGGCTGCGCGGCTGCGTGGCAGACGGCATTGATTTCCGCGGCTTGCTTTACCCGGGCGTGATGCTCACCAAGTCCGGCCCCAAAGTGCTAGAGTTCAACGCCCGTTTCGGCGACCCCGAGACGCAGGTTTATCTCACGCGCTTGCAGAACGATCTCGTCGAACTCCTCCTTGCCAGTTCGGAAGGTCGCCTCGTGAACCATCAACTCCGGTGGAGTGAAAATGCCAGCGTCTGCGTCGTGATGGCTAGCGGTGGTTACCCTGGTAGTTACCCGAAGGGAAAAGTGATCAGTGGCTTACTTGAGGCCAACGCATTACCCAATACTAAGGTTTTTCACGCCGGTACCATATCTAAGGATGGCCAGACCGTAACCAACGGTGGGCGCGTCCTCGGCGTTACCGCTTGGGCGAAAGACCTCACTAACGCACGCAACGCCGCCTATGAAGCCGTTGAAAAAATCCACTTCGATGGCACACATTTCCGTCGGGACATAGCAAAGAAGGGTTTGCAGCGGTAGGGAAGTCAATGACTTCAGGAGTTGCGCTGCGACGTTTCGATTTTCTGCCCCGCTGAGCAGCGCGGGCCTACTTTGCCGGCACTTGCGGCCGGGGCACGCTACGTAATCGCTCGCGAAGCATGTCCGCGCGGAGAATATCGCGCTCCTCGGCGTCGAGCTTTTCCGTGTGTTGCTTTTGCAGGTGCGCGGGCTGGGTGAGCAGAAAAAGTTCGTCTGTCAGCGCGCGCGTGAGCTGCGGTAGGAGGCCCAACTCACCGCCCAATCTTAGGAGCGAAAGCAGGTTCATGGTCTCTTTCGAGGTAATGGTGTGGGCGTTGGCGAGAATACCGTAAGCGCGGCCGATGTGGTTAAAAACGATCTTTGACTTCTGTTCCAGCAGCAACTGCCGGGCGTTCTGCTCCTCCTCGATGATCTGGTGGAGCGCTTTGCCGATACGCTCGATGATCTGCGCCTCCGATTCACCGAGGGTCATCTGATTGGAGACCTGGAAGACGTTGCCCAGCGCCTCGGTGCCTTCGCCGTAAAGGCCGCGCACAGCAAAGCCCAGCTTGTTTGCCGCATTGATGATACGGGTGATGTCTTCGGCCAAGACGAGGCCGGGCAGGTGTAGCATGGCGCTGATGCGGATGCCGGTGCCGAGGTTTGTTGGGCAAGCAGTGAGGTAGCCAAGTTCGGGCGAGTACGCAAAGTCCAGCTTGGCCTCGAGCGCCGAGTCAACGGCGTCAATTGCTTGCCAGCAGGCCTTGATTTGGAAGCCGGGCCGGAGCGCCTGCATGCGCAGGTGATCTTCCTCGTTGATCATTACGCACAAGCTCTCTTCTTGGTTGATTACCAGGCCGCTGCCCGCGCCCTTGGCCGCGTGTTCGCGGCTGATGAGGTGGCGTTCGACAAGGATTTGACGGTCCAGCGCCGGCAGTTCGTCCATCGCCGCGGAAAAGTGTGGGGCCATCTGCGGCAGGCTTTGCACGGCAGGTTGGAGGGTTTCCAGCACGCGTAGGCGGTCGGGCTTCTTTGCCCATGACGGGAAAGGCTGCTGACATAGATTGCGCGCGAGCCGAACGCGGCTGGACATGACTATGTCGTCCTGCGGCCCGGTGCGCTGGCAAGCGACGGCCGGCGGGGCAAGGAACTCGTGAATGTTCATTAAAAGGTTAGGTCGGGCGATTGGGGTTTATCAACCCTCGGGGACCAGTGAAAAAATCACAAACGCCAGATTCAAATCGCAACACCAAGTTATTTCATCCGCTTGATTTCGTCGCGCAACTGCGCTGCTTCCTCGAAGTTTTCTTCAGCCACGGCCTTGTCCAACCGCTTCTGCAGCTGCTTGATCTTTTGTGCTTCAGCGCGGGATTGCTGGAGCGCGGCGGGCACTTTGCCGGTGTGCTTGATGCCTTTATGCATTGTCTTAAGCATGGGCTCCAAGCCCTCGCCAAACGTTGTATAGCAATCGGAGCAGCCGAAGCGCCCGGCCTTCTTGAAGTCTGCCTGCGTGTAGCCGCAGGTTGGACACTTCACGCTGGCTTCGGCCGGCTCAGCCTCAGTCAGCTCGGCGACCTCCTCTGCGACCTTGCCTAGAAGCACATCGGTCAGGGAGAAGTTTGTGGGATCGTCCACACCCTTTTCCTTCGAGCAATCTTCGCACAGGTCCACCTTTTGCATTTTATCCCCGACTATCTTGGTCAAGTGGACCTTAGCTTCGTTCTGTTTGCAGACGTTGCAGAGCATGGCAGAGAAAAAATACTAGTGGATACGAGTTAACCCCAGTGGGAGAAGCGACGCGCGGCCCCGGCTCGCCTGGGCGTGACAAAACAGTCGATGCAGAATTTGGCTTATCACTGAAATGATCGCCAGTTCGAATACTCGTTGGTGAACCAGTCTGATACAGCTTGTGAAGTACGCTGAGTGGCTGTGCGCTTTCGGTCGCTTTCCACAAACACCCTCGCCTAATACGAATTTAGTTTCACCAAACGTAAATTCGCAGCGGGAACCAAGCGTGCTCATGCAGGTCAACTGGTTGTGACAATTCTATTTTAAATTGGCTCGCCGCTTACTTTCGTCAAGGCGTGATATTTTTCAATCAACTGCTTTGACATCGGCCCGGGCTTGCCGGTGCCGATGACGCGCCCGTCAATCTTCACCACCGGAATGATCTCCGCGCCGGTACCAGTGAGGAAGCATTCATCGGCGTTGTAGAGATCGTAGCGGGTGAGGTTCGGCTCGCCCGTCTTTAGCCCCAGTTCGTGGCCGAGTTTTAGCGCCGTAGCGCGGGTGATGCCGTAAAGCGCGCCCGCGGAAAGCGGCGGCGTGTGCAACTCGTTGCCCTTAATGATGAAAATGTTGTCGCCCGTGCATTCGGCCACATATCCGTCGGCGTTGAGCATGATCGCCTCCTCGACGCCTGCGTTGTTAGCCTCAATCTTAGCGAGGATGTTATTTAAGTAGTTAAGCGACTTGATAGCCGGATTGACGGCGTTGTGCAGGTTGCGCGTGGTCGCCACCGTCACGATGTCCATGCCACGCTCGTAGAGTTCTTGTGGGTAAAGCTGAATTTCGCCGGCGATGACGATGACCGACGGGTTTTTGCAGCGGTTCGGATTCAAGCCCAGCGTGCCCACGCCGCGCGTGACCACGAGGCGGATATAGCCGTCGGTAATTTGGTTTTTTCGGCAGGTGGCCACGACAGCCTTGGTCATCTCGGCGGGCGTCATCGGGATCGTGAGCAGAATGGCCTTGGCCGAGCAGTAAAGCCGGTCAATGTGCTCCTTGAGCTTAAAGACCCGCCCGTGGTAGGCGCGGATGCCCTCGAAGATGCCATCGCCGTAAAGCAGCCCGTGGTCGAACACGGACACCTTCGCCTTGGCTTCATCGTAGAACTTGCCGTCAATGTAGACTTTCATGTCAAAACGCTAGGGCAGCGTAGGGGAACGCTTGGAAGCGGCGCAACTCAGGAAATCGTTGTCCTTCGGCTTGCCTTTGCGCGATTTTGTTGGTGTCCTTCCCAAATTCGGTCACCGACATCACGTGAAAACCGCTTTGGTCATAGATGATGATTCCAACGTGCTTACGGAACTCGCGCGCACGCTAGAGGATGCTGGCTGGCGCGTGCTTAAGGCGGACGACGGCGACCAAGGCATTGAATTGGCCGTTGCCGAGCGGCCGGACGTAATCGTATGCGACCTGCTCATGCCGCGCGTGAACGGTTACCATGTCTGTCGCACCATCCGCGCCAACCAGACCTTCTTTCCGCAGCCGCGCATCGTCGTAATCTCCAGCAGCAACTACGAGGCGGACCGCACCAACTCTTTGGAGGCCGGCGCAGACGACTTCCTCCTTAAACCCATTCAGCCCTCCGAATTGTTACAAATCCTCGAACTTGATGGCGGCACCACCTTCATCCGTAAGGCTCCAGCGATCTTAAAAGGTCCCACGCCGCCGGACACCACTTACTTTCGCCAAGCCGTCGGCACGCCGCCCTCAGTCCACTTTTGGGGCGTGCGCGGCTCCATTGCAACGCCCGGCGACTCCACGCTCAAATACGGCGGGAATACCGCCTGTGTCGAAGTCCGCGCCGATGGCGAACTCATCGTGCTCGATGCTGGCACTGGCATTCGCCACCTCGGCCGCAAACTCGCTACCGAGTTCAAGTCGTACCCCATCGAGTTAAGTATCCTCATCACGCATACGCATTGGGATCATATTCAAGGCTTCCCCTTCTTCATCCCCGCCTACAGCCCGCACAACCAGATCCGTATCAAAGGCTACGAAGGCGCGCGCACCGGCCTACAGAGCGTCCTCAGCAGTCAGATGGAAAGTCCCTTCTTTCCCGTCTCAATGCAGCAAATGCCTGGTTATCTGCAAGTCGAGGAACTCAAGGAAATGCAGTTCAACATCGGCAAGGTCAAGGTTCGCGCCGCCTTCATGAACCATCCCGGTATCTGCGTGGGCTACCGCCTCGAGACCAGCGGCGGCTCCATTGCCTTCCTGCCCGACAATGAGCCGCATTCGCGCCTCCGCATGACCCCCATCACCGACAGTGCGCAGTCGCAAGAGGTGCTCGCCTTCGCGCAAAAGCAGGACGAGCACTTGATTGACTTCATCCGTGACTGCGACGTCGTCATCATGGACTCGCAATATGACGCGGAAGAATACAAGTCTCACATCGGTTGGGGACACACCTGCGTGGACGACGCCGTCGCCCTCGCCGTCATCGCGAAGGTCAAGAAGCTTTTCCTCTTCCACCATGACCCCGATCACGATGACGCCAAGGTGGACAGCATGCAGGAATGGGCGCGCGAACTCGCCGCCATCCACGGCAGTAAGCTCGAAGTGGACGCGGCCCGTGAAGGCGTCAACCTCGTCCTAAATCGCGCCGCAAAGTAACCGCCCCTTTCCCCTTTGTGCGTCACTTTCGCACCAGCCGCATCTTGATGGGGGAGAGATCTAATACGTAGCGCTTGCCTGCCGGGGCGGGTGGCACACCCACGAGGTATTTCTTTTCAATCAACTCGTCGGCGTCGTTCGGTAGGCGGAGGTTGTCCTTGTGGAAGCGGCCCACGGCCACTTCCAGGTCGCGCGAGGACATGACGGGAAGTAGCTCGGGGTCGGTGATGCCTTCGGCGAGGGCAGCAACGAGTTCGAGGCTCGCGCCATCGGCGGGGACGGCCGGGGGCGCGGGCGCGGCGGCGGCCACGAGCGGTTTGAACTCGATGGGCGGAAGCTGGTTGACGGATTTCCCGGCCTCGGTGCTGCGGTGCTTCCACCAAAGCAGCGCGGCGATGACTGCGATGGCAGCCCAAGTGGCCGGGTGCTTGAGTGAGCGCAGGGCGTAGCCCACGGCGACAAAGATCGAGAAGAAGACTTTTTGCATACGGCGTGGCGGGCTATTTCTGGTAGGTGGTCAGGTCGCGGATGGCGAGCACGTCGGCGTTGGTCATGGTGAAGTGGTGGTCCGGCAGCCAGTCCACGCGGTAGGTGCGGAGGGTGTCCTTGTCGCGGATGCCGTAGGCGTCCACATGGCCGTCGGCAAAGGCCATCACAGCGCGCCCCCCGTGGAGAAAGCTGGGCATGTGGAAATAGCCGTCGGCGGCGTTGGTGTCCATGGGCACGCGGGCCATGCTGGTGCAGATGGTGTGGGGGTTGAGTTCGAGGAAGGTGAAGATGCCAGCCGGATTGGCCACGTCGGGCAGGCGCGCGAAGGTGGCGTAGGCCGGGTCAGTCTCGCTGCGGCTGCCCGCGCCCATGTATTGGTTCAGGCCGAAGCTCCGTGTGAGCGGGATGCCCTGCACGTCATGCCGCACGGCAGGACAGCGATAGACGCGCGGGTTGGGGATCGTGCTGGCGAAGGCGGCCAGCTTCGGGTCGGTGAGGAACTCGGAGTTGGTGACGCTGTCGTAGGTGTAATGGTAGTCGCCCTGCACCCACGGGAGTGGCGGCGGGTTGTTGGTGCCGCTGTGGGGCCGGTAGTTGAGGACAAGCCGGTCGTCGTTCTCGCCGGGGTGCTTGAGCCACGCGATCATGAGCTGGCGGAGGTTGCTGAGGCACTCGGCGCGCTGCGCGCGGCCTTTGACCTTCGCCACGCCGCCGACGGTGAGCGAAGCCAACACGCCGATGATACCGATGACGACGAGCAGTTCCGGCAGGGTGAAGGCACGGCGACAGCGCGCGGCAGGCTGGCTGAGGGGGTAATTCATCGGCCGCGCGTGAAGTGGTTGGCGAACCAGAGGAAATCCGCGTTATCGGGCGCGTGCAGATCCTGATGGTCAGCGATCCAATCCACCGGCCAGACCCGCTCCATCTCGTCCGTTTGCCGCTTCACCATGTCCACGTGGCCGTCGGCAAAGCCCACCACCGAGGTCTTGCCATGCGGGAAGATGGGCAGTGTGGCGAAGTCGCCGCTGGTGATCTGGCCGGTGGTGGCGTCGGCCTGCATTCCTGGATTGATGCGCACGGCAGTGGTGCAGATGATGTAGGGGTTCATCTCGACGAACACCGCGCGCTCGGAGGGCTGTGTGACGTCGTTCAGGCGGCGATACACCTCGAAGCCGCCTGGCGCGGCGAAGGAACTGGCGTTCTGCGTGCCCATGTAAGAGTTCATGCTGTAATGCCGGATCATTGGCCGGCCTTGGATGTTGTGCTTGATCGCGCCGCAACGGTAGAGGCGTGGGTTCAGCTTCGCGTAGGCGAACGCGGAATACGCCGGGTCGGTCAGGAACACCTCGTTCGTCACCGTCGCGTAGAACTGATGCACGCCGCCGGAGGCCCACGGAACGTTGGTCGTCACGGGGTTAATGTTGCCGATGGGATTCGAGTTCACCACCAGCCGGTCGTCGTGGTCGTCGGCGAACTTGTGCCAGACCGTGTGCAGCTCGCGCTGGTTGTTCAGGCAGGTGATGCGGTGCGCGCGGGCCTTGGCCTGCGCCAACCCGCCGGCCGTGAGTGACACCAGCACGCCGATGATGGCCACCACGGTGAGCAGTTCGATCAACGTGAAGGCTCTGGTGAGACGTTCGGGCATGGGATTGACGAGCGAGGAGCATCGTAAAACGCACCGGGCGCGAGTCAAGCAGCCCGTCCGTCCGTCCCGCATGGTCGCGCCCTGCCGGACGATGCTTCGCTGCAACGCACAGGCGCGCCAATTCGGGATTGCATAAATCACGACAAGCGGGCAGTTTCCGCCCCTCTAATTTACTTAAATGACCGCAAAAGAAGAGCCAATTACATTCACAGGCACGGTGACACAAGTGTTGCCGGGCACGATGTTTCGCGTTGCTCTTCCCAATGGTCACGAGGTGCTCGCGCATATCTCCGGGAAGATGCGTAAGAACTTCATTCGCATCAGCGTAGGCGACAAGGTCGAGGCTGAGATGTCTCCCTACGATTTGAGCAAGGCGCGCATCACCTTCCGGCATCGGTAGGAACTACCCACTTTCAACTGGTAAGGCGTGGGAACTCCCCGCGCCTTTTGCTTTGTGTGGGGGGCCGGCGTTCAATCTGCCACGCAGTGAACCCGACTCAAGGCAGCAGAGCGCTGGCGTTCGTCACTGCGGCTTCCCCGCCAGTGAAGACTTGACCTTGGCTGGGTCGCTCGTGGGCGGTCGGCACTCGGTGCCGGTGCAAAGGAAAATGACGGGTGCATCCTTCGCCGTCAGCGTCCTCGCAAACGGTTCCACCGGCCCGCTCGTGCCCAGCACCACCTTGTTGGGCTGATAGACGCCGTGCGCGGCACGTAGCAGCACAGAGGTCGTTTTTGCCTCTCCCTTCGCCGGCGTGGCCACCACTACGCGGAACGGCTCGTGCAGGTAGAAGTCGAGGGCGAGCAGAAGATTCGGAACGGCCTGCGGCAGGCGCTGCAGTCGCTCAGCGAAGAGGCGTAAGGTTTTTTCCGCTCGTCCGCGCATTTCCTTATTGTCTGTGATAGCGGCGAGTTTAAGCAGCGCGAGCGTCGCCACGTTGTTGCCGCTTGGCTCGGCTCCGTCATAATCCTCCTTAGCGCGGAATAGCAGGTCGACAGAGCCAGCCTTGCTCTGGAAAAATCCGCCATTTGCCGCGTCGTAAAAGTTCGCAGTCATCGCGGACTCCAGCGCGAGGGCGAAATCCAAGTATTTCGGATTGAGCGTGGCCTCGTAGAGATGTATCGCGCCATCGAGCAGGTAGGCGTGCGAATCGAGAAGTTGGACGTTGTCGCGCTCGCCGTCGCGCCAGCGGTGGTAAAGCGTCTTGGTCTTCGCATCCCAGAGTTTGGATTGGAGGAAGGCAAGGTTCCGCTCCGCTGCCGCAAGATAAGTTGGCTCATTGAGCACCACGCCTGCGCGCGCCAGTGCCCCCAGCATGAGACCGTTCCACGACGCGAGAATTTTGTCGTCCAAGTGTGGGCGGACGCGCCTTACTTGCACCGCGAACATCTTTTGCTTTGCGGACGCGAGCAGCTTGGCCTCGGCCTCGGTGAGTTTCGGGTCAACGATGCTCAGCACGTTCAGCTTCTTGAGCGGCATCGGATGCGAGTGGTCCTCAAAGTTTCCCTCGTCGGTAATGCCGAAGAAGCGCTCGGCTACCTTAAACTCACCCGCGTTCAACAGCTGCGTCAGTTCCGTCTTCGTCCAGCAGTAGAATTTACCCTCGTGCCCTTCACTGTCGGCGTCCTCGGCGGAGTAGAACCCGCCCTCGGGATGGGTCATGTCGCGCAGCACGTAGCGGATCAGGTCGCGCGCCACCTCGGCGAAGCGTGCCTCGCCGCTGACGAGATGCGCGTCGAGGTAGAGATGCAGCAGTTGGGCGTTGTCGTAGAGCATCTTTTCGAAGTGCGGCACGAGCCACTTCTCATCCACCGAATAGCGGGCAAACCCGCCGCCGAGCTGGTCATACATCCCGCCTGCGGCCATGCGCTCGCAGGTGTGCAAAACCGCTTTCACTGCCGCTTCGTCTTTCGTGCGCACTGCGGCGCGTAGGATGAAGGCTGGCTGCGACGGCCGGGGAAACTTGGGCGCACGCCCGAAGCCCCCGTTGCGCGGGTCGTATTCCGCCGTCATGCGTTTTAGGGCGTTCGTCAGCACCGCTGGCGCGAGCACAGCGTCCCGGTTCGCTTCATGCTCGCCGAGGGACTTGAGTTGCTCGGCAATTTGCCCGGCGCTTTCGCTGATTTCCTTGCGCTTCTCCACCCACAGTTCCGAGATGCGCTCAAGCAACTGGAGAAAGCTGGGCCGCCCAAACTTCGGCTGCGGCGGAAAGTAAGTGCCGCCGTAGAACGGTTTCAGATCTGGCGTGAGGAATACGTTTAGTGGCCAGCCCCCGCCCTGACCCATCGCCTGCACGGCGGTCATGTAAATCTTGTCCACGTCTGGGCGCTCCTCGCGGTCTAGCTTGATGGCCACGAAATGCTTTTTAAGGAACTCGCCGACGGCCTCGTCCTCAAACGACTCCCGCTCCATGACGTGGCACCAGTGGCACGTCGAATACCCGATGGAGAGCAGGATGGGCTTGCCCTCGGCTCGCGCTTTTTTGAAGGCTGCCTCGCCCCATGGATACCAGTCCACGGGGTTATGCATGTGCTGCCGGAGGTAGGGTGACTTCTCCTGCGCGAGGCGGTTGGTGTGCTTGTGGGCGGTGGGTGAATTGGTGGACACGGGGGTTTTAGATTTTTCAGCGGCGACCAGCGGTAAACTCGCGGCCAGCAGTAGACCGGCGAGGACACTGGCGCGTTTTACGAGCATTGAGTGGAAGGTCACGTCCGCAGCGTAGCTCACTACTCAGCGGGAGCAAGCGCAGTCACTGCCCGTAGCTTTCTCACTTTCAGGCGGCAGCGTTTCAATCTCTGCCGTTATCTCCCTCGCTAGGAACTTGGGGCTGGCCCGGCAAGGCGTTCTTGCTTTCACCCGAATGACGAATTTTGCGACAGAGGAAATCAGCGGCGAATAGCAAGCCAGAAAGCGAAAAGGCTTTTTACCAGTTAGAGAGGGTTGGATTACGGCCAAAACCGGATCACTTTCCCTCCAGCCCGCGCAAGTAGGCGAAAATGAGTTCGGGCAGGTCGTTGCTGTAGCCGCCTTCCAATACGCTCACCACGGGCACGCCCAGTGCGCGGAAGCTTTGGCCAAGCCAGTGGAAATCCTCCGCTTCCAACGTCTCCTGCGCGAGCGGATCGCGTGCGTAGGCGTCGAAGCCCGCGCTTACCACGATCACCTCGGGCTTTTGCGCTTTGAGCGCGTCGAGGGCGCGGGTGAGCACCTTGCGGTATTCCTCGCGTGGGGTGCGCGGGGCGATGGGGTAATTGAAGCAGTTTTCGCCCACGTCTTTTGTTCCGGTGCCCGGATAACAGGGATGCTGGTGGATGGAGTAGAAGAATGCGCCGGGCTTTCCGAGCAGGATGGCCTCAGTGCCGTTGCCGTGGTGAACATCGAAGTCATAGACCGCCACGCGCTTCGCGCCCGTGGCCAGCGCCTCCAGCGTCACGATGGCGGCCTGGTTCAAGTAACAGAAACCCATCGCGCGCGAGCCGGTGGCGTGATGGCCCGGTGGCCGCAGCAAACTGAAAGACACGCCACCCTTGCGCGCAAGTTCTAGCGAACGCAGCCCGCCACCGATGCTTCGCAGCGCGTGACCGTGGATACCGGCGTGTGCAGGCGTGTCGCCATCGAAATCACTGGTGGCGGCCTGCACGCGGGCAAGGTGCTCCTTCGCGTGGGCGCGGAGGATGGCCGCCTCAGTCACCTCGGCGGGCTTGGCCCACTGGATTTGCACGTCCTGCTGGGCGCGAAGTTTTTCCAGTGTGCGCGAAATGCGCTGCGGCCGCTCGGGATGCCCAGCCATGTGATAGTCCACGCAACGTTCGTCCGTGATGAGGTGCAACGGCATGGTCTTGGGATACGGCAGGTCGGGTGGATTTGCAACCGGTCCCATAGTCTGGTTGCGACTCGCCGAATTCACCTCGCCCGCCCCAAAAACCCTTTGACCCGGAGGAAACCGATTCTCTAAGCTGTTTACGAAAACCGTCCCACATATACACACAACAAATGAGCACTTACGTTCCCACGATCAGTTCGGGCGTCGCCGGCCCTCTCGGCGCGCTTCACCTCCCCCGTCTTTGGCTCAAGGTCTCCCTCGAAGCCGCCGGCAAGTTGGCCGCCGGTTATCCCGGCCTCGGGAAGGGCTACGATCAGATGACTTGCGACGCGCTTGGCCTCGATGCCGAGGCGGTCAAAACGTTCATCAAGGGCAATAAGCCGACCTATCCTGCCTTCGAAGCGTGGGTCCGCAAGAACGGCAAGAAGCTGACCAAGGCCGATATCCACCGGCATAACCTCGCCATCCTCGGCTATTGCCACGACGACGGAACGCGCAAGGGCATTCTGAGCGCCAGCGGCCTCCCCGACGACGGCAGCGTCCTGCCCGGCGCGGTGGACCTGAACAACCTCGACGACTGGTTCGAGTTCCACGCGGCCGTCTTGAAGTAAGCCGCTTCCACCTTAATCACGCGCCAGCCGGTGAAGGAAACTTCACCGGCTGGTTCGCTTTGTGATGGTGACACTCTTGTCCCCAAGTCCCAGAGCTAACAGTGCGGGACAAGAGTGTCTCGCCCACGCTCACGCCAGCTGCCCGCGCAGCAGTCGCGACATGGAAGGTCGCGCCTGCTGCATGGGAAGCCGCCAAGGCGAGGATTGCATAACAGGAGCGAATCAGACGGTAGTGCATGATCGGTGGTGTAAGGCTATCGGCAGAAGAATGGGGGCAGGAGAATAAAGTTCAGATTCTTCTGCCCCCATTCTCCTGCCTACTTCCGGCTATTGAGTTGCCAGCAGCGGCTTCAGTTTTTCCGCATACACCGCGTAGCCGACGGGCGAAAGATGGATGTTGTCCGGGGTGAAGAGGTTTTTCTTGATCGTGCCATCGGCGTTCGTGAAGTCGCTCCACAGGTTGAGCACGCGCAGTTTCGGATCGCTATCGAGCTTCAGAGGATCGTGCGCGGCGTTGGTCTTCTTGATGTCTTCGTAGAAGCGATTGCCCGGTGCATGAGCAGGCAAAATTTTCGCCACGATAATCGCGGCGTTGGGAAACTTCTCGCGCAGGTTTTTCACGCACATCTGGATGCCGAGCGCAGCGGCCTCGATGCCGGTCTCGGGCGTGAAGAACATGTTGTTGTTGCCGATCATCAGCACGATGGCCCTCGGCTGGAGTCCCTCGACGCCGCCATGGTCGAGTCGCCAAAGCACGTTTTGCGTTTTGTCGCCGCCGATGCCGATGTTCACGGTCTTCAAATCCGGGAAGTGCTTCTTCCAGGAATCGCCCCATTGAATCGTGATGCTGTCGCCCACAAGCAGCACGTCGATGGGGCCTTTGTTCGCCTGCACGGTCTTCACATGCGCCTCGTGCAACTTCAGCCACGCATCGCCACCGAAGTGCCCGGCACTCGGCACGACCGGCCAGAGTTGCGGAAGATGCTTGTTGGCTTCGCGCCCCGGACGACGGTCGTGTTCCGGCTTGTCCACCACGTAGGCGCGCTCCTCCGCCGTGAGCGGCCAGCCGGACTTTTGCGGCTCGGCGGTGACGTAGGGATAATCCACTGCCTGCAGTGCGGCCAGCGGCGCGAGCAGGAGGGAGGTGAGGAGCGTGAGGATGGGTTTCATGCGATTGGCTTTCATTTCAGGTGGAGTTCCACTTTCTCGACCTTCACAGCTTTCTTGAACGGGCCCTTGCGATCGACCGCAATGGCGATGGCATTCTCGCCGCGCTTCAAAACCCCGACGGGCACGGAGAACCCAAGGCGGGTCAGCTTTTGGTCTTTGAGGTCTTTGACCAGCCAGCCCGGGGTCACGGTCTCAGGCTGGGGTGCGGGGGAGAAGATGCGCGCATCTTTCCATTTCGGATCGACGAGGTCCTTCTTCAAAGTCACGCCATTGAGCAAAACGGCGACCTCGTCCGTGGCGACATGCTCGAAGAGCACGAGACGCAGCCGCGCTTGGGTGCCCGGCTTCATCGGCTCCCGAACTGGGAGAACCAGGGCGGACGGTGTTTGATCGTTGCGCAACAGGATGGGCAGCGGTGCCTGGCTGTTCGCGGAGGCGTAGCCCTCGAAGGCAGAATAGCCGCCACGCCGGTCGATGGCATGGTAGCGAGGCTGGGCCGCGATGGTTTCAAGGCTGCCAATGGTGGTCAGGATGGCTGGGTCGTAATGTGCATGTTGGGTGAGACCGATCTTCTTCGCGTGCTCGGCGGAGCCGGCGGGAGAAAGAGCACCGACAGGACGGAAATAGCGAATCGGACGAGCAGCATGGTGGTGGTTTGGACGCTGAGAAGAGGAACGGAGTTGCAGGGGAATTCCAAGGTGAATTCACAAAGCACGAAGGCCGCCCGGAGGCGGCCTTCGGCGAGTGCGGGTTGTCCGGGTGGTCGCTTAGTCAACAAAGGTCATCTCGTTGGCGAGCAAAAGCATTTGGGCGTATTTTTCCCAGGCGTCGAGCCGCCTCTGCTGGCCGGCACTGGGACTACCGAACTGTGCGGACGCACTCCAGGAGGAGGTGCTTTCGCCACCCATTTGGTTACCCATGTTGTTCATGGCTGGCGCGCCGGGTGTCATCGCAGGGACCCCGAAGGGAGACATAGCCGGGCCGGCGGTGGTCGCCATGGTGGAACTGGCGGCGGCGATGCGCAGCGTTGGTGCCCAGCTAAAGGTGTCGCCGACTGGGTTGCCCTTGCCGCCATTGTCCACGATGAAGTCAATGGTGTCACCCTGCTTCACATCCACTTTGGGCACGCGCGTTTCGGCGCTGCGGTAATTACCGGAGAGGTTATAAGCACCCAGTTGGCCGGCGCGGCTGTGGACGATGTAGCCGCCCACGCCGTCACCAATGGCGTTCCCGCCACCCATTTGGCTGAGAGTGCCTTCAATGGTGAGACTGGCATCCACGGGTGCGGTGAAGCGGCGGATTACAGCGAGCGCACCGGCGGTACCGCCGCCAGCGGTGAGACGAAGGCCCGTCAGGCGATTGTTGGTGCCACCATCGTAGTAGCTGTTTCCGGCCTGATTCATGCGGTTGCCGCCACCCATTGTGCTCGTCCCGCGGGAGAAATTGGGCAACTTAAAGAACTGCACTCGACGGTTGCGGGCGTCGTAGGCGCCGTACCCATATTGCCAAATGGGCTTGGCATCGCTGCCCTTCACGCCGGACTGGTCTTCGAGGAACTTCATGCCGATTTTGGTTTCCAAGGGCGACGGCAGCCGTTGGAAGCAGATTTGGTAGAGCATCTCGATGCGGGTTTCCTCGTCAATTTTGCTCTTCACGTCGTCGCGGTGGACGATGGAGCGAGCGAGATCGCCAACGAACGGGCTGTTCATCAGGTAAAGTGCCTGCTGCGGAACGGTGGAGCCGAAGCGCATGCCGACGGTGGCGTCCGGGTTGGCGAAGTCAAACGTGCGGTAAAGTGAGGAAAGATTTCCACGGTCAATGAAACCATAGAGCGTGCGACGATACGGGTTTTCCGTGTAGGCAATCTGACTGCGGGCCTCTGGGGTGATAAACACGGGCGGCCCACCCAACTTGGGGTCGAGCTTGCCGCTAACGGACAGCAGTGAATCGCGAAAACCCTCGAAGTCGAGGCGGCGACGATTCATCTTCCAGACATAGAGGTTCGCAGGGTCGTTAAGCAGCGGCTTGGCGCGATCATCGCTACCCTGCATGTAAGTTGCGGAGGTCATCACAAACTTGTGAAGCTTTTTGACTGACCAGCCGTTTTCCATGACCCAAGCGGAGAGGTAATTAAGAAGTTCCGGATGCGTCGGATCGTCGGCGCGGACACCAAAATCCGTTGGCGTGCGAACCAGTGCGCCGCCGAAATGATTCATCCAAACGCGGTTAATGAGCACTCGGGCCGTGAGCGGATTGTTCTTATTGGCAATTTCTTCGGCCAATTCTGCGCGCCCGCTGGTCTTCGAGTTGAACGGTTTGCGGTTTGCATTCAAGGCTTCAAGGAATTGGCGGGGTGCCTCTGGTCCGAGATTACGCGGGTCACCTTTGAGCGCGACCTTCGCGTTGCGGGGAGTGCCATCGCTCAGGGCCATTGCACGCAAAGGGGCACCCGGGTGAGTGGCGTCCAGAGAGTCGGCTTGGATCTGGAACTGCTGCTCACCGTTACGAATGGCATTGTTGTTCATCCTGGCGATGTCGTCGTAAGTGAAGTTCGGCGGCCCATTCTGTCCGTAAAAGACCTGCCGAAGCTGCTCCATTGCAGGGTCGGAGAGCTTCATGAGTGCCGGATCCTCGTCACCTTTCTTCTTTTTGGAATCCACATTGATCGCCGAGATCCAAGCCCTCTCCGCGTCGAGGAATAGCTTGGAATAACGCTCGGCGACAATGCGCAGGTTGGAAATGGGCGTGGAAAAGGCGCGCGCGACGAGGGGATTAAGGCCCTTCATCGGCGTGCCGTCGGCACTCATGTATTTGGCGGCGAGTTTCTTGCTCTCGGCGAGCAGGTCTTTGTCAGAAAGTTTATCCTCCTCGACGAGTTTGGAGTAGTCGTGCCACGGGCCGAAGACTGCGTCACCGGCCTTGCTGCGTTGGCCAAGAAAACGCGTCCACTTTTGGGCAACTTCGAATTGAAGTTTGGTAAACTGCTCAAAGCGATCTTGCCCAGCCCGGCCGCCGTTGAAGTTGTAGTTGGTGTTGCCTAACTTGGCGTAGTGAGTGGCCATCAGATATTCAAGCGTCTTGCCCTTCGCGTCGCCTACGAATTTGACCAGCTCGCCTTGACGGTAGCCCGCCAGACGCGCCTCCACAGCCGTCTTCTTCGCAGTGTAATCGCGGTATTCCAATGTATCCTCGATTTTATGGATGACCGGCTGGTTGTTCATCGAGTAATTCGAACTGTCGAACACTCCGTAGAGTGAATAGTAATCCTTAGTCGGGATGGGGTCGAACTTGTGGTCGTGGCAGCGGGCACAATAGACCGAGAGCGACATTGTGCCGCGGGTGACGACGTCAATGCGATCGTCAATCTCCTCCTGGCGGTTGTTGACCGCCCGGTTCAACGTGATGAAGCCAAGCGCGGCCAAGTGTTTAGGCTCCGCGCCAGGCAGGGAGTCGGCAGCAATTTGATATTTGAGGAATTTGTCGTAGGGCATGTCCTCGTTGAGGGCGTTGATGACCCAGTCGCGGTAAGTGAAGGCATGGATTAGCCGGTTGTCGCCCATGCGGTTATTATTGCCGCGGCCGCGCGTGTCGGCGTAGCGGGCGATGTCCAGCCAATAGCGACCCCAGCGCTCACCGTAGTGTGGGGAGGCTAGCAGCTTGTCGATGAGCCGCTCCCAGGCATCCTTCGAAGTGTCGTTAACAAAATCCTCAGCTTCCTTTGCGGACGGTGGTATGCCAAGCAGGTCGAAATAAGCACGGCGCACCAGGGTCCACTTGTCTGCGATGGGGGAGGGGAACAGGCCTTTCTCCTCTAGTTTGGCAAGCACGAAAAGGTCTATATCATTTTGAATCCACGTCTTCAGGTGTGCCTTCGGGGTGGGTGTCTGCGGCTTAACGACTGGCTGGAAGGCCCAGTGCTTTTTCGCTTTTTGCAGATCATCGTCGGTCTTGAGCACGGCAGCGCTCTTGCCAGTGCGCGGGTCGGGTGCACCCATGCGCACCCAGTTCTCGAAATCAGCCACTACCGATTCCGGCAACTTTTCTTTGGGCGGCATCTGAAGGTTTGGGTCCGCGTAACGCATCGCCTTGATGATGAGCGAGCGGTCAGGCTGGCCGGCGACCAGGCCCGGGCCAGTGGAGCCGCCTTTAAGCAAGCCGGCCTTGGAGTCGAGCTGAAGGCCACCCTTGATTTTGGCATCTTTGTCCGCGCTGTGGCACTTGTGGCAGTGCTCAATGAGCGCGGGGCGGATCTTGGACTCGAAGTAGTCGTTTTCCTCCGGCGTGAGCGGCCTATCTTGTGCGAAGATTGGCGCGGTGCAACTTAGGGTGGCGGCTATCGCAATCTGAAGCGTCGTTTTCATAGGCGATTTGAATCGGCTCGCTGACCTCATTCCAATTTTTCTGTCGTTAAACTAAAGACCGGGCGCATGGTGAAACACGCGCCCGGCCTGGTTTCACCAAAATTACTCAGGCGAAGATAGACTTCACCGGCTGCGCACCGGACACATCGGTCAAGCGGAAGTCGCGACCACCGGAGCGGAACGTGAGCTTCTCGGAGTCAAAGCCCAAAGCATGCAGGATGGTCGAGTGGAACTCATGCACGTGAACCTTGTTCTCGACGGCAGCGCTGCCTAGTTCGTCGGTGCTACCGTAGGCTTGCCCACCCTTGACGCCGCCACCAGCGAGCCACGAAGCAAATGCCTTGGCATTGTGGGTGCGGCCGCCTGGCCCATCTTCGGTTGAACTACGGCCAAACTCAGTGCTGGAAGCGACCAGCGTGTCCTTGAGTAAGCCGCGTTGCTTGAGGTCTTGCAGGAAGCCAGCAATTGGTTTGTCAATCGCACCTGCGCGGGTGCGGCCAGCGGTCGCAATGCCACCGTGCATGTCCCAACCGCCGTTCCAGCATTGAACGAATTTGACGCCGCGCTCAAGCAGCCGACGGGCGATGATGAATTGCCGGGCCTGAGTCGCCGTTGCCCGATCCATCGAGTCAGCTCCGTAGAGCCTCAGGATGTGATCCGGTTCCTTGGTCATGTCAAAGGCCTCGGTGGCGTCCGTCTGCATGCGATAGGCCAGTTCAAAGGACTGGATGCGCGCATCCAGTTGCCCGTCGGACTGGCGCTTCTGCTTGTGAATTTCATTAAGCTTGCTCAAGAGGTCGAGTTGCTGGCGCTGTTCGGCACTGGAGCCGATGAACTGGCTCTTGATGTTTTCGATGATTTGCTCGATGCGCGTGTTATTGGGGTCAACGTATGTGCCTTGGAACGCTCCGGGCATGAAAGCCGCCTGCCAGTTCACATTGCCGGCGCTGGGGAACCCACCGGGGTTCATCGCCACGAAGGCGGGAAGATTTTGATTGTCCGATCCGAGGCCGTAAGTGACCCATGCGCCCATGGAAGGTTTGGGCAGGCGGAAGTCGCCTGTGGTCATGATCTTGGTGGCTTCCTCGTGGGCTGGCACATCGGTCCAAGTTGAGCGAATTACGCAGAGGTCGTCAGCGACTTTGGATAGTTCCGGCCAGATTTCAGACATTTCCAAGCCGCTCTTACCGGACTTGGTAAATTCGAATTGGGTGGGCAACAAGCGGCCCCGGCCCATGCCGGCGGCCGTTTTGCCCTCGCTCTTCTTCAACTCCGGCTTGGGATCCCAGGTGTCGATGTGGGGTTGACCGCCGCTTTGATAAATGTGGCAAACGCGCTTGGCGGTGCCAGGGAAGTGCGGCTGCTTTGGGGCGAGGAGCCCGCCGCCGCCGCCGGCAGACTGCGCTCTTCCTTGCTCGGCGAGCAAGGTCGCCAACGCGAGAGAGCCAAAACCCGTGCCCATGCGATTCAGGAACTCGCGACGGGAAGGATACAAGTTTGGATTTAAGTTTTGGCTCGGATGATTGCCACAATCCCAGAACATAAGCGTGTAGGGTTATTTGGTTTATTGCGTTCGCTAGAGCAGACGGCGAACAGCTAAGCCATGTTCAACGCCCGCTTCAACCTTTCTTTTGCCGTTTTTACCCAATTCTAACAAAAAATATGTCCATTTTGCTTCTAGTCAATGGCGACCCACTTACGCCCAAAATGCTTTCTCAGACCCAAAATTAACGCTGGCAAGGTAGCCTTGAGGCCGAGAACTGCTAGAAAAGTATGTGAACCACTCACAACTCGCGGCAACGGATTTTAGTTCAAAATCATCTTCTAGGACCCATTTTAGGCTATTAAAAAGGTAAGATTAACGATATAGTTATCCAATCCGCAACCAAATCATTTTCCAAGATTCCGCGTACGCCTGTTCGGCCAGTCGTTGCTAGGCGGAAAGTGTGGCGACCGTCATCACCGGCGACGAAACGCAATCTTCCCCTTCCGCAATGTTAGCGCGCCTGAAAACCCCGTTGACGCCCCCCCCGCCCGTCAATAAACTTTCGCAACGCTGTAACCGACATGAACACGCCGTATCCCGCCCGCCGCCACGCTCTGGGCTTCACCCTCATCGAACTCCTCGTCGTCATCGCCATCATCGCGATTCTAGCCGGGATGCTGCTACCGGCACTGGCGAAGGCAAAAGAGAAAGCGAAGCAAACCCGGTGCCTCAACAACATGAAGCAGGTAGCTCTCGCATTTTCTCTCTATGTGAGCGCGAACGATGACAAGACCCCTGCTGTGAACGATGGCGTGGCGAACTTTGCCACGAGCACTGGTCCAGGTAGTCCAAACTTCCTAAACGCACTCCAAGGTGAACTGGGCACAAACTCTCCAACCTTTACTTGCAGTTCGGCACGAGAAACTACTGGGGCTCAGGCTCCTAACGCAACCAACAGCACCAGCTACCTTGGCAACGCTGCTGTGCTGGGGATCGCAGGTGGCGCGCAAGTTCGTGTCACGCAAGTTAACACCCCCTCTGCACTGGTATTCCTGCAAGAACTGTTCGATCGTCGCAGCACCGCCTTTAACCGCCCCCGCTTAATCAACGCTGCTGCTGGCACGTATGGTTGGTGGCACTTTACAGTAACCACACCAAACTGGCTCAATCTTACTGAGAACTACTCGGTGATACACAACCAAGGCGGTATGCTTCCGTTTCTGGACGGTCATGCTGAATTTCGCCGAGGTGATAAACTCACAAGCGGCGATTTTGGACTGTCCCCCGCAAACCACACTTGGGCCAACTCATTCTCGCTTAGTTACACTCGCTCCTTCTGATGATGTCTCGCCTCACACTACTTCTCCTCGTCGTTTGCTTAATCTCTGGCGGCTGTAGACGCCGCTCTAAGGCCAGTGGCATTCCGGAGGCTCCCGCGCAATCGGAAGCTCCGGTCGCCGAATCCACTCCAGCGCCCCGGCCCGCTGCGAGCACGCCCCCACCAGTTCCAGGCACGGAGCCTATCGCTGACAAGCTACCTACAGCAGCTCCGAACGCGTCGAAGACGAGCCCAGTGGACCGAGGCCTGACCGAGGCGCTCCATCGCTTTTTCGAGGCCAACAACCGAATGCCGACCGACTTCAGCGAACTGGTTCGCGCCAAGTTTATTCCTGCGATGCCAAACCCGCCGGCTGGAAAGAAGTTCGCCATAGACAGGGCGAACATGCAGGTGGTTCTCGTAGGACAATAATCTCCCCGCTTTGGTTCTTGGCGGGCCCGACACGCAGCCTGTTCCACTCCATGGAAGCCGTCGCTTTCCCAACCGTCCTTCCCATCGCGGACTACCTCGCGGGCGAGGAAGCCAGCGAGATGCGCCACGGGTGTATCCGGCCAAAACCCCAAACCTTCGTCACTCCCTTGCCCAGCCGATTTTTTACTAATTACTAATCACTCATCACTTTCCCCACCATGCGCCGCCTCTTCGCCCTCCTCGCCGCCCTCATGCTAACCACCTCGGCCCACGCCGCCACCGTTCTCGTCGAGGCCGAGTCCTTCAAGACTCCCGGCGGCTGGGTGCTGGACACGCAGTTCATCGAGACCATGGGCTCGCCCTACCTCATGGCGCACGGCCTCGGCACGCCCGTCGCCGATGCCACCACCACCGTGAAGCTCCCGCAGGCCGGCAACTGGCGCGTGTGGGTCCGCACGATGGATTGGGTCGGCCGCTGGAAGGCCACCGGCGCGCCGGGCAAATTCCAGGTGCTCGTGGACGGCACGCCGCTCAAGGAAACCTTCGGCACCAAGGGCGCGGATTGGGCGTGGCACGACGGCGGTTCCGTGAACTTGGCCAAGCCCGAGGCCACGCTCGCCCTGCGCGACCTCACCGGCTTCAACGGCCGTTGCGACGCCATTCTCCTCACCACCGACCCCGTGTTCCAGCCGAGCAACGACTCCGCGCCCTTCGCCGCGTGGCGCATGGCGCTCGCCGGCTTGCCCACGAAGCCCGAGGAAGCCGGCCAGTTTGACCTCGTCGTGGTCGGCGGCGGCTACGGCGGCATGGGCGCGGCGCTCGCCGCGGCGCGCATGGGCTGCAAGGTCGCCCTCATTCAGAACCGCCCCGTGCTCGGCGGCAACGGCAGCTCGGAAATCCGCGTGTGGGCCAAGGGCGGCATCCGCCGCGGCCTCTACCCGATGCTCGGCGAAATCGTCGAGGAGTTCATGGACCAGGCGAAGTCCTCGCCCGGCACGTTCGAGGAGTTCGGTGACGCGAAGAAGGAGGCCCTTGTGCGCGCGGAGAAGAATGTTGCCCTTTTCCTCAACCACCACGCCTTCCGCGTCGAGGTGAGCGGCAACCGCATCAAGGCCGTCGTCGCCTTCGACACCCGCACCGGCCACTATAAGCGCTTTGCCGGCACGCTCTTCGTGGACAGCACGGGCCACGCGGGCATCGGCGCGCTCGCCGGCGCGGACCACACCACGAAGGACGATGGCCACCTCGGCATGAGCAACATGTGGCGCTGGAGCGACGCCGGGAAACCGATGTCCTTTGCGAACACGCCGTGGGCGCTGGACCTCCTGATGGACGACTTCCCCTACCCGCGCCGCGGCCACGCCGAGTGGTTTTGGGAAAGCGGTTTCAACAAGCACCCGCTGCGCGAGCTGGAATCCACGCGCGACTGGAATTTCCGGGCCATCTTCGGCGCCTTCAACGCCATGAAAAACAGGGACGGCAAGGCCGAGCACGCCAACGCGAAGCTCGACTGGGTCGCCTACGTCGGCGGCACCCGCGAAAGCCGCCAACTCCTCGGCGACGTCATCCTTACGCGCGAAGACATCGTGGCCAAGAAGCAGTTCCCCGACGGCACGGTGCCGACTACTTGGGATATTGACCTCCACTACCCGAAGGAACAATACGCCAAGAAGTTTCCCGAAGACCCGTTCATCTCGAAGGCCGTCTTCGACAAGGCCGTGGACCGTTTGCACGGCTATCCGGTGCCCTACCGCAGCTTTTACTCGCGCAACATCGAGAACCTGTTCATGGCCGGCCGCAACGTCAGCGTCACGCACGAGGCGCTCGGCACCGTGCGCGTGATGAAGACCGGCGGGATGATTGGCGAAGTGGTCGGCAAAGCCGCGAGCCTCTGCGTCAAGCACAGCACGACGCCGCGCGCGATTTACCACTCGCACTTCCCCGAGTTGCAGGCGCTGCTGAAACTTCCCGGCGCCGCCCGCCGCGAGAAAGTCACCGACGAGCCGAAACTCCCCGCCGATTACAAACCGCTGCCCGCGCAAGTCATCGCCGGCGGCGGTGAAGAGGTCGAAGCCGGCGTGGACCCGAAGAAACTCCCCGGCCTCGTCCTCGACGACGCGCAGGCCAAGACCACCGGCAAATGGGCCACCGGCGGCAACCCGTCGCTCCAACCCTACGTCGCGAACGGCTACCGCTATCGCGCCGCGAAGGAAGAAGGCGCGATCCGCTACGAGTTCAAGATCGAGAAGGCCGGTGACTACGAAGTGCGCGTGAGCTACGGCCCGCACGACAACCGCGCCTCAAACGCCCGCGTGGTCATCGAGAGCGCCGACGGCATGAAGGAAACCACCATCAACCAGCGCAACAAGCCGCCGCTGCCGCAGAACTTCCTCAGCGTCGGCACGTTCAAGTTCGCGCCCGGCAAACCCGCCGTCATCACGATTGGCGGCAAGCCCGCCGATGGCAACGTCCACGCCGACGCCGTGCAGTTGCTGCCGAAGTAAACGTGACGGGGATCCTCCTTTCCCCCGCACCACCTAGCAGCCGACGACAGGAAGCTTATTCAGAATTCCGCCAGCGACCTGCTGGTGGAAAAACTGCCTGCGAACCTGTCGTCAGCAGCCCGTCAAAATCGCCCTAAGCCGCTGTAGCGGCGGTCTGTGACCGCCGAGTTTGGACACTTCTTGTTTTTCCTTCGGCACTCACAGAGCGCCGCTACAGTTTCTGAACGACTGGTAGGGCCGATGAACCGCCGACGGTCAAGTTGCGTCAGTAGCTCGATTGCCACGAGCCATGAACTTCCAAGTCTTTCGCCACATCGCCTTCGCCGGTTTGCTGCTGGTATGTCCCGGTACGGCCGCCTACGCGGCCCCCGTGCCAGCACCGTGGAAGGCCGGCGTCGCCACCGCCATCATCACGCCGCAGCAGGCGATGTGGATGGCCGGCTACGCGAGCCGCACCAACGTCAGCCAAGGCAAGTTCGACGACCTGCACGCGAAGGCGCTCGCGGTCGAGGACGAGCGCGGCGGGCGGATGGTCTTCGTGACGCTCGACCTCATCGGTATTCCGCGCGCGTTAAGAAAGTCATTGGAGGCGCGCGCGGAGAAGGCATGGCAATTACCGCCGGCTGGGCTGCTGCTGAACGCTTCGCACACGCACAGCGGGCCGGAGTTCCGCGTCGGCCGCGCGCCGGCGGATGACGGTGAGTTCAAACCCAGCACGCTCGGCGAGAGCTATGGTCGCGACCTGGAAGACAAGTTGTTACTGCTTATCGGCAAGGCGTTGGAAACACGCGCGCCGGCGCGGTTGGCCTACAGTTTCGCGCGCTGCGGCTTCGCGATGAACCGTCGCCTACCGACGAAAACTGGCTTCAACAACAGTCCGTATCCCGAAGGCCCAGTCGACCAATCGGTGCCTGTGCTTCGCGTTGAAAGCGCGGACGGCAAGCTGCGCGCGGTGCTCTTCGGCTATGCGTGTCACAACACCACGCTCGGGCTCTACCAGTTCAGCGGTGACTACGCCGGCTACGCGCAGCAATTCTTCGAGGCCGACCATCCCGGTGTGACCGCCCTCTTCATGCTCGGGTGCGGCGGGGACCAAAACCCCTACCCGCGCGGCACGGTGGACCTCGCACAAAAGCACGGTCGAGCGCTCGCCACGGCGGTCGAAGCGGCGCTCGCCACCACGCTCAAGGCCTTGAACGGCCCGCTCCGCAGTGCGTATGTGGAGATCCAACTCGACTACGCGCCAGCTCCGACGCGCGAGGATTTCACCGCGCGGCTCACCTCGAAGGATCGTTACGAGGCGTCGCACGCGAAGCGGATGTTGGAGCGGTTGGACAAAGGCGAGAAGCTGCCTACGCAGTATCCGTATCCCGTGCAAGTCGTGCGCTTCGGCGACGCACTAACCTTGGTCGCACTGGGGGGTGAGGTGGTGGTGGACTACGCGCTGCGGCTAAAGCGGGAACTGGTCGGGCCAGCAATATGGGTCGCGGGCTACTCCAACGATGTGATGGGTTACATCCCAAGCGTACGCATCCTCAAGGAGGGTGGTTATGAAGGCGGTGGCGCGATGCGCTTCAGCACCACGCATCCTGGGCCATGGGCGGAGTCAACGGAGGAGCGCATCGTGAAGCAGGTGCACGAGTTGAACACGAGACTCTCCCAGTAGGGTAGAAGGGGCCGCAGGCCGAATGAGGAGTGCGAACGCCCATGGTGTCCGAACCAAAGCCGACACCCCAGGCTCTTTGCCCTCATCCGATGAAGGGAGGGAAGAGTGCTGCGGCCAGTTGGCGATTCGGCAGGGCTTCGTTCGGAATTGGAGTGAGACTCCTCACGCCGTCTCCGTTACTTGCCTAGCGTCATATCCTCCATCAGCGCGATGGCGACAGCTTCGGTGATTTCGCGCACGTCGAAGTTCGTGATGATACGGCCGGCGTAGCGGTCACGGCCAAGGATGTCCGAGGCGCTGGCTTGGCCGAGGATCGCGGCGTCCTTGAGGCGGATGGCAGAGACTTGGATGTCGGGGACTTGATGAACCTTGTCGCCGGAGACTTCGCGGATGAGGAGCTGGCGGCTGGAGATGAGGACTTCAATGGCGACGTCGGCAATTTTCGTGAGCGCCTCGCGGTCCTTGCGGGCGGCTTCGCCGTTGGTGTCTTTCAGAATCTCGTCTAGCGAACGGTTCGGGATGAACTGGGTGGCGATGCGCTGGTCCGCGAGCGCCGCGCCGCCCATGCGCAGCGGGCGGCCGAAGAGACGCTCGACGTCGCGGGCGGTCTGCTTGTCGGCAAGCGTCGGCTCGGGGCGGGCGGTGTCGGTGAAACGATTGTCGCGGGTTTGGCGCTCGTTGGTGGTGGTGATTTTGCCGGGGCCGGGCGGGAACTGGCCTTGCACGCCACCGCCGGAGAGCGTGACCGTGCCGCCGGCGTTGATGGTCACGGCGTTATTCGGTGGGGCGACGTTCGCGGGCGCAGCGATGGTGGAGTCCACGGTTGTGCGCGTGGTCTCGGTGCGCTCGTTACGCGAGGCGAGGCGCGCGCCGGTCTTCTCGTCCACGAGGTCGCGGTTCACATGGATGAGGAAACGCGGGCTGCCGAGCTTGGCGTAGGCGGCCTTGAACTTCTCGATGACGGTCTGTGCCTGCTGTGGCGTGATGAGTTGCGGCAGTCCGGTGATGGGCTTCTGCTCATACACATAGGTGCCGGGGGCAGCGACGGGCACGGCGGGCAGCGTAGCGACGGGCACGGGGGCGTTGGCGGGCGGGCGAGCGGGGGACTTAGCCTGACCGAACGCGGCGAGTGGCAGGGCGAGGGCGGTGAGGAGGAGTGTGGTATTCATTTGAGTATGTGGTTAATGAGCCTGACGAACCCGGATGGTGAAGTTTTTGGCTTTGTTATTCAGCGAGACGAACTCGATGGCTTCCTGCGCGCTTTCGGTGAGGATGAGGTTGGTCCACGGCGTCTCGTCGCCAGTGGCCGCGCCGCCCTCGTCCTTGAACACGCAGCTAATCTGCACCTGGATGCGCCGCGCCTCGCGGTTGCGCACGTTGGCGACGACGCGCAGGCGGCCGTCCTCCAAGGTCTGCTTCTGGATGCCGGAGCTGGTCACGGAGCGCTGCACCTGCGCGTCCATGAGCGCGAAGGGCGCCTTGTTTTCGAGGTCGTAGCGCTGGGCGTTGCGGGCTTCGTAAGCGCCGCCGTGCGTGCAGCCGGAGAGGGCGATGGTGGCGGCAAGGAGGGACAGGGTGAGGATGGTTTTCATGGGTTTGATTTCTAAATTAGCCGCGGAAGGGCGCAAAGCGCGGAGAGAAGAAACTCCCCTTTGCGTGCTCTGCGTTCTTTTAAGGCGAAAGGTCATGGCTCAGTGGTCTGAAAGGAAGACGACGGTGTCGCGGCCGGGTTGCACAGTGAAAGTGGCGGTCTTCACGCGGTGCGGCGCGCCGGCGGCGTTGAGGAACTCGGCGGTGGCGGTGTGCTGGCCGGGCGGGAGTTCGATGGCGGCGAAGCTGAGGAAGCCGGGGAGATTTTCCCAGCAGCGGGTGTCGGCGGTCGGATTCGTTGCGCCGGAGATGAGCTTGCTGGCGAGGCCGAAGAGCAGCAGGCCCGCGCCGACTTCGTCCGCGTTACTGTGCCGTTTTTGTTGCGAGGCGAGGATGGCACCGGAGACGATGGCTACATCGCCGACGGAGTCCGCACCGGCCTTGAACTGTGCCTTGCCAGCGAGGATGTGGTCCATCACGCGGCCGCCGCGTGTGGTGGCCTGGAAATATAGGTCGTCGTAGCTCGGCGCGGGGAGGGTTTGACTGGCGACTTTGACGGCGGCGGACTTTACGCCGGAATTGCCCTTGCTGAAGCGAAGTTGCTCGCGGAACTGACCGGCGGCGTATTTCAACGGACCGTTGCCGAACTCGACGAAGAATAGGACGTTCGCGCGAGGGGAGTAGGGCGGGAGTGACGTGGCGCGGGTGTGGGCTTGCGCGCGGGCGAGGGCGTCGGAGCCATCGGCGGCGAGTTTCACGGCGGCGAGGCCATCGAGGTAATCGAGCAGCGCCCAGTCGCCGGCGTAGGTTTTGTTCACGGCGTCACTGTCGAGGAGTTGGCCGGTGCGGAAGCAGGCACGGGCGTTGTCGGGTTCGCCGTCCATCCAGTAGAGCATGCCGCGATAGAAGTAGGCCATCACGCGCTCGTAGGGCTCGCCGATGAACATCTTTTTGGCCTCCTCGTTGAAGAGGCGGCGAGCGCTGGCGGCGTCTTTGTTTGGGCCGAGAATGCCGCCGAGTCGGGAGATGGCGTCGTCGAGTTCGGTCTTGGCTTGGTCGAAGCGGCCCGCCCGCATGGCGAGCGCGGCGTTGCGGTAGCTCCAGAGGACTTGGTCGCGGCGCGGTGTGGCGGGGGCCTGCGCGGATGGGGAAGCGGAGTTGGCGACGGAGCCGTCGGAGTAGGTGGCGCAGCCGGTGAGCGTCAGCAATGCCATGGTAACGCAGGCAAGTGAGGCGAGCCTTTCTTTAGCACCGGGCTCCAGCCCGGCCTTAGTGAGAGAGGCGCACGATTCGTTTGACTGACGAGCCGGAGGATGGGTTGGCTCGGCGGAGTGCATAGCGCGTTGGTTGAGTTGAGCACCGGCGGACAAGAGTGTCCGCCTCACGCCGCTCAGCGATACACCGCGTCTTCGAGGCCCTGCTTCTTTATTTCCTCGAAGCCTTCCCAAATGATGTCGCTGGTGCGTGCGTCGATAAGTTGGAAGGTGTAGAGGATGTAGTCGCTCACGCCCTTCGAGGAGCGCGTGGTGAGGCTGGAGAGCTTGCCGGTGAGGAAGAAATCCGCGCCCTTGAACTCGACGACGTTCGGGTCGCTGCCGCTGGTGACCTGGCCGGAACGCTTAAGGTCGCGCTCGCGTTCGAGCGTGGCCATGCGGTCGCGGGCGAGGAAGATGACTTTGCCGGCGGCCTGCGAATTGAGCTGCGCACGGATGCGGGTAAGGAAGATGTCCTTGTTAATCGGGAAACGCGTTTCGTTTACCACGGGGTCGAGCACGACGCGCGGGGTACCCTGCGCGCGGAGGACTTGCGGAATTCCCACGATGCCGCGCGCCATCTTATCGGCCACGCGGACAAGGTCTTGGGATTCGACGCCGGTGCCGGCGACGAAACCACGTTCATCCGGGCGCATCTCAGTGACGGAGACGCCACGTGGGTTTTGCACGCCGCTCGCGCACCCAGCCAGCAGACCAGCGACGGCAACGTAACTCAAGGACACACTCCAACGGGCAAGGTTCAGTTTCATAATGAGGGATGTTGAGCGGGTTTTCCCGCCGATGCAATAAAGGCGAGGACTTAGCGGCCAAAGAGCGCATTCGCTGAGCCCATGGCGCCGCCACCGTAATAGTTGTTGATGATGACGGTCTGGGCTTGGATCGGCGCGGTGCCGGTGGCTGCGCTAGGCGCGACGTAACCGCTCGCAATGGGTGTGGTCACGACAGCGGGCTGCGCCACGACAACCGGCATTGCGTGTGGATGGTGATAGTGATGCAGCGGGTGCGTGGTCACTGGAATTGGCTGGGTAGCTACGGGGGCGTGGTAGTAGTTCGCCGGTTGGCGCAGGCTTTGGTCGGCGATGGCGCCCAACACCAGACCGGAAGCCGCGCCGATGGCGACGCCCTCCGCTGTGCGCCGGCCGTTATTATGGCCGATGACGCCGCCCGCGATGCCGCCCAATACGGTGCCCGTGGTCGCGTAGCGGTTCTGGCCACCAAAACCGTAGCCGTAGCCAATAGGTCCGGCAACCGACCCAGCCTCCCAGCCGGCCTGGCGCCGGTAGTCATTTGCCAGCGCGCCGAGCAGCAGGCCCGTGCCCGCGCCGATGCCGATACCCTCGGCGGTCCGGCGGCCCGAGTTGTGCCCAATGACGCCGCCCAGAATGCCGCCCATCACGGCCGAGCCGAGGTTGTCGCGGCTAAATAGTTGGGCTTGGGAAGTTAGGGTGGTGGCGAGGACGAGACCGAGTATCAGAAACGTTTTCATATTGGTTTTAGTCTTTAGACTGCGGCGTTCCCTTCGTATTCATATGTATACGTAATATCGGCTAACCGCAAGGACAATCAATAGATTTGATCACCACCGCTAGTAATAACCGATGAGCTTTAACAGAAGCCCACCCCTGCTGGGTTGCGTGCTGAAAATGGAAGTCGGCGGCTCAGGCGTTAGAGATACTCCTGTACCGTCCGTACCGCGTAGCTGCTCTTTTTCAACGCGGCAATTCCCAGCGCAGCGGCGCGCGCGCCGGAGAGCGTGGTCATGATGGGCGTGCCGGTGTAGACCGCTGTGGTGCGGATTTTGATTTCGTCCGCGCGCGGGGACTGGCCAGCCGGGGTGTTAATGACGAGCTGGATTTCTTTATTCTTAAGCAGGTCAATCGCGTTGGGCCGGCCCTCGCCGAGTTTGAAAATCCGGCGCACTTTTATCCCGGCCCGCTCGAGCACGGCGGCGGTGCCGTTGGTGGCAATCAGTTCGAAGCCCAAGCCGGCGAACTGTTGCGCGACTTCAACGGCGTGACTCTTGTGTGCGTCACTTACGCTGAGGAAAACGTTGCCCTTGAGTGGTAACGGTGAGTTTGCGGCCATCTGCGACTTCGCGTAAGCCACGCCGAGGTCGGCATCGAGGCCCATGACTTCACCGGTAGAGCGCATCTCGGGGGAGAGCAAAATGTCCTGCCCATGAAACTTGTTAAACGGGAACACGGATTCCTTGACGGCCCAATACTTCGTCCAGATTTCCGTGGTGAAGCCCAGTTCCTTCAGGGTTTTCCCGGCCATCACCTTCGCAGCGAGTTTGGCGAGTGGTTTACCAATAGCCTTGCTGACGAAGGGCACCGTGCGGCTAGCGCGGGGGTTCACTTCCAACACATAGACTGTCTCGCCCTTCACGGCGTATTGCACGTTCATCAGGCCGACGACCTTGAGTTCCTGGGCCATGGCGTGCGTGTAGCGGCGGATGGTTCCAATGACGGACGGAGAAAGCGTGTGCGGTGGCAGGACCATCGCAGCATCGCCAGAGTGAACCCCCGCGAACTCGATGTGCTCAAGCATCCCGCCGATGACGATAGTGCCGCCGTTGGGCAAGCCCACGTCCGCGATGCAGTCCACGTCTACCTCGGTTGCGTCTTCGAGGAACTTGTCCACGAGCACGGGGCGGCCGGCGGAGATCTCCAGTGCGGCGTTATAGTGGAAATAGTCGCGCAGTTCCTGCTCGGAGAAGACGATTTGCATCGCGCGCCCGCCAAGCACGAACGACGGCCGCACTAGCACAGGGTATGTCAGCCGCTTTGCTACGGCCAGCGCTTCATCGGCAGTCGTAGCTGTGCCATTGGGCGGCTGGGGAATCTGGAGCTTGTCCAGCATCGCGGCAAAGAGCTTGCGGTCCTCAGCGATTTCTATGCTCTGCGGGCTGGTACCGATGATATTAACGCCGTTTTTCTGCAGGCCGAGTGCGAGGTTTAGCGGTGTTTGCCCACCGAATTGCGCGATGGCCCCCCAGCATTTCTCCCGCTCGTAAATGTGCAGCACATCCTCCAAAGTAAGCGGCTCGAAAAAGAGTTTGTCCGATGTGTCGTAGTCGGTGGAAACGGTCTCGGGGTTCGAGTTTACCATGATGGTCTCGAAGCCGTCCTCCTTCAGGGCAAAGGCGGCGTGGACACAGCAGTAATCAAATTCGATGCCCTGTCCGATGCGATTCGGGCCGCCTCCGAGAATCATCACCTTCCGCGCCGTGTTGCCTTTCACCTCATCGTCGCCGCGGTCGTAGGTCGAGTAGTAGTAAGGCGTGTAGGCCTCGAACTCCGCCGCACAGGTGTCCACGAGGCGGTAACTGGGCACCAGACCGAGGCGCTTGCGCTCAATACGGACCTCGTCTTCGGTGCGCCCGGTTAGGTAAGCGATCTGGCGGTCAGAAAACCCGAGGGACTTGGCTTTGGCGAGTTGTTCAGCGGAGAGCGGCATGGCGAAAATTTCCGGCGAAGTAAGCCGGACGCTGACGGCGCTGGCAAGTGTCAAAGGGCCTTAACCCAGTACTAGCGCAATCGCTGTCATCATCATCACCGCGCCCGCCAGCCGCCAGCGCAGCACGGCCGCGCCAAGGTGTTGTTCCTTGTTCGCGAACCAATGCCCGATGGCCCACACCGCTACCACGCTCCACAGCCCGCGCGAGCTATAAATCACGTTCGCTTGCGCCGCACCACCGAAGTGCGCGATACAACTCACGAAGATAACCGATTGCAGCCCGATGCCTGCACACCCGCCCAATAACCACGGCCACGCGGGCCGGGGGATGGCCCAGAGCGGCGCTTTGAAAAACGGTACGAATCCCAAGCTAAAGATGGCCGTGAAGGCCAGCATCACCGGTAGGAACCGTCCCAACCCCCATGCCGGCGACCACTTTTGTACTAGCACATCGAAAACGGCGAACATCGTCGCCGACGCCCCTGCGCACAGCACCGTGCGCCCGACGTGATGATGCGCCGCGCCCTCGGTGCGGTTCAAAAGCGCGATGGCCACGGAACTCAGTGTCGCTGCGGCCCACAGCGTCGGCGAGACGCCGGAGGTCAGCAGCAGCTTCGTGAAGATGGCGACGAGAATGATTTTCAAGCCCATCACCGGCGTGGCCACTGAGACATCCCCGTTTTGGAGCGCAAGGAAGTTAAGGAATTGACCGAGCAGATAAAACACCGCTACGAGTGCAGGCTGCCAGAGCAGATCAACGTGGAAGTTGCCGCCGAAGGGCAGCAGCAATGAGAAGATGACGGCGGCGATGACATTGCCGAGAAACGCCGTGCGCCATATGCCCACGTCAAATTCAGATGCGCGCTTGGCTAGCAGTGCGCCTGCGACGTAAACCAGCGCAGCGACTAGCGGAAGCAGAATGGGCAGCAAACCGTTCATCTCGGCAGCGTAACGACCAACGTTTAGAGGCTCCATTCCGAATCGCCAGCATTTTGCTAATCGGCAATTGACCTTTGGTTATCGGCCCACGCGAGTTTTTTCCTGACGTGTTTGCCACGCATATTTTCCCCTGATCTGGCCTCAGAGTAAAATTGGACTCCAAATAAGTTTGGCACTTTTGCATGCGACACGGTGGGTGTTTTGGTCAAAGTGCGCTCGGAATTCGCTTCGTTTTTGGTTTCCTTACTCCTTCGCTTTCTTGGGCTGGGCTTTCTTGTTGGCGGGGTCGGCGGTGAGGAAGCGTTTCCAGTTCACGGGCACGTCGTTGGCCTGCTTCGCGCCGGGTGTGCTGCGGCCTTCGCTCACGAGCTTGTCCATCACGGCGGTGAGTTCGGCGACCAACTCGGGTTTCTCGGCGGCGAGGTTCTTGGTTTCGCCGAGGTCGGTGGCGAGGTCGTAGAGCTGGGCGCGAGGTGAATTGTCTTTCGGTGCGGCCACACCGCCAAATCCGCCGCCTGCTGGCCCGGCGATGAATTTCCATTGGCCTTGCCGCAGCGATGCGAGCCCGCTGGACCCGTGGCTGATGGCGTGTTCCCGAATGACCTTGTCCTCACCGCGCAGCAGTGGCAGCAGGCTGAAGCTGTCTTCGCCGGCGGTGGGTGGGAGCTTCGTGCCGAGCACGTCGGCGAAGGTCGCCATGAAGTCCGCCTGCATCACGAGTTGGTCGCAGCGCGAGCCGGGTTTCACCACGCCGGGCCAGCGCACGATGAAAGGCACGCGATGCCCGCCTTCCCACGCGTCGGCTTTGTAGCCGCGCAACGGGCCGCTGGGGAAATGGCCTTTCGCCTCCATTTCTTTGACCCCGATATACGGCGCGCACCCGTTGTCGCTGGTGAAGATGACGAGGGTCTTGTCCGCTGCGCCGCTCTTCTCCAGTGCGGCGAGCACGCGCCCCACGGTGGCATCCGTTTCCATCACGAGATCGGCATAGTCGCCGAGGCCGCTCTTGCCCTGCCACTCCTTGTTCACCGCGAGCGGCGTGTGCGGAGAGGTCAGCGGCATGTAGAGGAAGAATGGTTCCGCTTGCTTCGCGCCGCGCTCGATGACGGCGCACGCGCGGTCGGTGAGTGCGGGGAGAATGGTTTCGAGCGCCCAATCCTTCAGCGCGGGGCCCTGGATGCTGGCTTGGTTTTTTGCCAACCGCGCGGGCGCGAGCAGTTCTGTCGGAGTCCCCACGGTGCGGTCGTTTTCAATGAAACAATAGGGCGGCCAATTCGGCACGTCGGTGCCGAAGTAAGTGTCGAAGCCGCGCGTGATGGGGCCGCCACCGATGGGCTTGGCATAGACTTCCTTCCACGCCGCGCGATGTGCGTCCGAGACGCTGGTGGTGACTTCGCCGCCACCGCCGGCCTTGCCGCCGAAGCCGGCGAAGAGCGGGCGCTGCGCCGGTGTGATGGCCCAGTCCCAGCCGAGATGCCACTTGCCGATGGCGGCGGTGCGGTAGCCGTGCTGCTTGAGCAGCCCTGCGAGCGTGAGCCGGTCCGGCGCGATGAGTGGCCGCCCCAGATAGCCAACGATGCCGGCTTGCAAGCTTGTGCGCCAATGGTAGCGCCCCGTCAGCAGCGTGTAGCGCGTGGGCGAACAAACGCCGCTGCTCGTATGCGCATCAGTGAAGCGCATCCCCTGCGATGCGAGCTGGTCTAGGTTTGGCGTCGGGATTTTACCGCGTTGCGGGTTGTAGCACTGCACGTCCCCATAGCCGAGGTCGTCGGCGAGGATGAGGATGATGTTCGGCCTGGCAGGCGCGGCGGAGACTTGGGATTGGCCGCAAGAAAACGCCAGGAACGCAAAGAGGAGAAGACGGGCTGACTTCACGGCTTGAGGTTGATTGGTGTTATTCACTTGGCAGCCTTCTTCGCGGCGGGCTTGGTTTCCACCTTGCACTCTGGGTCCCGCGGGACGGCAGGGCCGGTCTGCTCGACGGGTTGCGTGAAGAGATAGCGCCACACGTCCTCGTGCAGGAACTTGCCGGCTTTGTCCTTCGGCGACGCACCACCGGGCACGACGGAGCTGTGCGCGCGCTTCGCGTCGCCCTTGACGTCTGCCGCGGTGATTAGGCGGCGGCTGAAGCCAAACGGTGACGGAGTTTTGTCCACGTCCACCAGCGGGCCGAACTGGTGCAGGCCGAGCAACTCCCAAGAGCGGCAGTAGTGGTCGCCGGTCCAGCCACCGTCGAGCACATGGCTGAAGCCAAAGTAGCGGTTCGCGGGCGTGGCGGACGGTAACGCCTGCCATATCTCGCTTTGGTCACGCGGGCCGCAAAACATCACCACGCGGTCCACCTTCACGTGCTTGGCGAAGCGCGCCGCCGTGGTCGAGCCGTGTGAACTGCCGGAGATGATGACGCGATCCCAGCGCAGGCCGGATTTGTCATCGGTGAGGAAGTAACTCCAGCGGCCGGCCGGGTTTTCCTTGGCCAGCCATTTCACGAACATGACCGAGCGTTCCATCATGCCGTCGGGCTTGGGGATGTTTACCAGCGGGCTGAAGTCCTCACCGGTCGCCGCTTCAAGCCGGATTTTGCCCAGCAACAGACCGTCGTCGCCGGGCGAGTCATTACCGAACTTGCCGAACCAGCCATTCGCATAGTGCACGCGAAGGAAGTGCAGCCCGTAGCTGTTCACGCGCTCAGCCAGCGGCGCGCTATGGCCCATGAGCCAAATCACAAGCTTCCCCTGTGGCTTCACGCGCGTGTCCACCGATGCGTGCTGCGTGTCCGCCGGCTTGCCGGCTTTCTCGAAGTCGAACTCAATCTCTGGATGCGGCTTCGCGCGCGGGTCGAGTTGACTGGCGCGGGCGGTCAGTTCGTAACGCTTCGGGGAAGCGTCGTTGAAGGCGAGCGTCTCATCGGCGGCGGGGGATTCGCCGCGAAAACAGGCAAAAATCGCAAAGCAAAGAGTGAGCGGACGATGCGATTTCATGGCCGGAGGTTAACCACGGATCAACCCAGTTGAACACGGATTTGTGTCACCAGAGAACCGCCATGAAGCACTGCGCTCGCCGCACTATTCCTCCACCGCCGCGCGGTGGCCGGCGGCCAAGCGCAGCTTCGCATCCTCTGCGTTAGGGCAGCGATAAACCGCCTTAAGACAGACGGTGCAGACGCGAATGTCATGCTCGCCAGCCAGCGGGAGCTTGTCCCAATCGGCGGGGCATTCACCGGTGGCGTGCAGATTACATTCAAGGATGCGTGTCATATTCGGAAGCTGGCCTGCTCGCGGAAAAGGTCAAGCTGCGCGAAGCCCGCGATCCAGCTCACTTCACTTCACCTTCTTCAACTCCGCGTCCGTCCAAGCGGACTCGCGGCCGCCAGTGGCAGCGCGGACTTTTTTCACGAAGTCGGGCGCGACGGGGTCGAAGTCGTGGTCCCATGAGCGGCGGATGTAGGTCATCACGGCGGCGACGGTCTCGTCGTCAAAGGTGCCGTGGCCGGGCATGTCCATATCCCACTTCTTGCCGAGGACGGTGATAGGACCGCCGACGCCATGCAGGATGATGCGGGCGAGGCGATCGGGCGAGCCCGCCACCCACTCGCTGTCCACGAGCGGCGGCGCGAGGCCGTCTTGGCCGTAGCCGTGGGCTTGATGGCACGCGGCGCAGGTCGCCTCGAAGAGCGTCTTGCCCATGTCGAAGCGCGCTTCTTCGGCTGCGGTCAGCGGCTTGATGACGGGCAAGTTCACGCCGGGTTTGCCGGGCCACACGACGACCTTGTCGAGCTTCTTGACGGCAGCTTGCACGGCTTTGTCGCTGGACTGCGCGAGCGCGGCGAGCGCGGGCGGCGCGGCGGCGAGCTTCACATACTTCACGCGCGGCGGCGGTTCGCCTTTTTTTGTGGCGGGCGGGTTCACATTGAGGCTGGCGAGTATGGCGAGGGTTTGCCATTGCGGCGTTTCCTTGCGGATGACGAGTTCGAGCAAGCGATTTACGCGGTCGCCGCGCGCCTGCTGGAAAACGTTGCGCGCGAGCGCGCCGATGAAGCCTTCGCCGCCACTGACTTTGGCTTTGTCCGACCACGATTTGTCGGCGGCGATACGTTCGAGCAGCTCGACCTCGCGCACGGCCAGGCCGCTGATGAGGGCGTCACGGAGAAGTGGGTTCGAGCCGGCGCTGCGGGCAAGCGTGGTCATCGCGATTTCGGCAGCAGGGGTCTTCGCCTCGCCAAGGCTGAAGGCTAGTTGAACTTGAACCTCTGCATCCGGGGTGGTGGCCAAGGCGATGAGTGCGGGAAGAATTTTTGTTTGGTCGGAAGTCCTCAGCATCGGCTCCGCAACGCGCACGGCGGCGGCACGGACTTTTGGGTGTGGTTCTTTCGTGAGCGCAGCGATGGCGGTGTCGGCGTCGAGCTGGCCCATGCCATCGAGCGTCCAGAGCGCGTGCAGCCGAGCGCGCGGGTCGACTGCCTGGAGTGCCATTTGCTTGAGCAGCGTAAGCGCGGCGGCGGGCTGTTGCTCGACGAGCAGGCGCTGCGCGGTGTCACGCCACCAGCCGTTCGGGTGCGTAAGTGTCTTGACGAGGTCGGCGGGTTTGGCGGCCGCGAGCTGTGGCTTCGGGCCGGGGGGCTGCGCCGTGTGGACGATGCGGTAGATACGGCCGCGCTTGATGACTTTGTCGAGGCCGCGGTCCTCCGCCTGCTTGCGTAGATAGCTCGTGAGGAAGACGCGGTGCTGGAGGATGCCGTGATACATGTCCACGAGGTAAAGGCAGCCGTCGGGTCCGGTGTGGGCGTTGACGGGGCGGAACAGCTCGTCGGTGGACGTGAGGAACTCGGTTTCCTTATAAGGGTTTGTGCCGGTCAGCTCTCCGTTTTTGTCCGTGAGCACCATGCGGCGGACTAAGTTTGCGGACGGCTCGGGGATGAAGGCATTGCCTTGGAACTCGGCGGGAAAGTTGTCGCCGCGATAAATGACCGGGCCGCAGGTGGCGGTGTATTTGGCGAGCGTGCCGTCGGGCTTGAGCGTGGCAGCTTGGTAGCCGCGATTGACGCCGGGATTGACACGCGCGGGCCAAACTGTCTGGTCCCTCATCGGCTGCTGGGCGAGGCCGGCCGTCGTGCGGAAGAGCGGGTTACGGTAGTAGTATTCGCTCGGGACGTAATCGGTGCGGAGCTGGTCGGAGTTTGAGTTGTAGTAAGGCCGGCCCCAGTCGTCCATCGTGAGACCCCACTGGCCGCGGGAAGTTGTGGCCGAGCGCTTCCACTCATCGTCTATGCGCCGGAAGCGGAGGTTGTGGTTCGCGGAAACAATCCAATTGTTCATGAACCAAGTCGGGCTATTGCCGGTGTGCTCGGGATTCTTCAGGCCGTTGGGCGCGTAATGCTTGTCCACTAACATTGGCTTGCCCGGTTTCAGGCCAGCTTCGATGGGATACCACTTCAGCGCGGGCGGCTCACAAACCAACACGCCGCCGTAAGCGAGGCACACGGCGCGGGGCATTACCAGTTTGTCGAGGAAAACAGTTTTCTTGTCCATCTTGCCGTCGCCGTCGGTGTCCTCCAGCACGCTGAGGCGGTTAATGGGGTTGAGTTCACCCTCGGCCGTCGGCGTGTTCATGTAGCTAGGGATCTCGACGACCCAAAGGCGACCATCGGCATCCCACTGCATCGTAATGGGCGTCTCGATGAGCGGATCGGCGGCGACAAGCTCGATGCGGAAGCCCGGCGGAAGCTTGAAAGTCTTGAGCGCGGCCTCGGGTGCGAGCGGCGGGTTGGCAGGGATCTTTTCCTTTGGCACGCGCGGCTCCTGTTTCTCGCCCGGTTTGTCGCCGCTTTGGGCAAGGGCGAGGGCCGAGGTAAGCAGAAGCGCGGACAAAGCTCGGGAAAACATGGTCGTAGAAATCAAGACTTCAACAAAGGCCGCAATCCAAGTGCAGCTATTAAATACAAAGTAACGGAAAGCGCAAATGGCGCAACACAATGGGAGTCGAACAGTTGTAAGATGCGTGCATCTACTTACTCGTCTCCCCTCTCTGCGTGAGGGCAGGGTAGCGATGGTTTGTTTGTCTGTGTAATTGTGTCGAACTACTTCCATTGCAGCTAGGGATCCAGTTTTCTCTTCGCCTGTTTTGCGCCATCGGCACTAAGGCAGGCGAAACCAAGGCCCGTTCATTTCACCAGCGCCAGCGCCGCCGCACCGGCCACGGCAATGACCGCGCCGAGGGTCGAGCGGCGTGAGGGTCGCTCCTGCTCAAGCCAGCGTGCGAAGGGCATCACCACCAGCGGCGAGAGCGCCACGATGGGCAACACGACGGCGGAGGGCGTGGTCTTGAGCGCCCATTGGTAGCAACTTACGCCGAGCGTCGGGCCGGCGAGGGCGTTGAAGACGATCCACTTGCCGGACTTACGCCACTTTTCTGTCGTGGTTAGTGTCGGTGGCTGCAAGTCGCTGGCCCGCGAAAGAAGGAACTGCCGCTTTACCACGAGTAACGCTAGACCGGAGATGATCACGCCACCAAGGATGCGTTGATAGGCTGCTGTGATGCCGTCCATCGGCTGGCCGGCTAATGCACAAACTTCATATGCCTTGCGGCTTAAGACCACGCCGCCGCCCTGTCCCACGGCACCCAGCACCGCAAAAAAAATTCCAATGCCAAACTGCCGTCGTTCCTCGTGTGTCTCGTGCGCCGGGGCGAGAGCGACCGCCACGCCAGCCAGAATAACGACGCCGCATGATATCTGCGCCGCTGTCAACGTGGTTCCTAGCCATAGCCACTCCACCAAACCCGCGAACGGCGCGGCAAGGCAATGCACAATTAGAATGGTCAGCCGTGAGCCAAGGCGCGGGTAGGCCTGGAAGAGCGCGACGTCACCCAACCCAAAGCCAAGGCAGCCGCTCAGGACAAAGATGTAAAACCCATTACCTGCCAGCCCCGCGCCAAATGCGTGCGCCATCACCGCAAGGAACAGCGTAGCCAGCGCCAGCCGCCAAAAGTTCGCCTCTGTGCCGCCCATGAGCTTCGCCACCCGCGCGCCGGAGACGGCGGAGAAGGCGAACAGGATCGTGGCGAGGACGGCACCGAGCACGGGAGGTGCTTGGTAGCGGCAGTGCGCCGCGATGTCACGCGAATTGCAAACCGTGCACCATCAACTGTGCGGAACGGGATCGAACTCGCGCAAACAAGCCAGCCTCGCACCCGCTGCATGGCCATCCGGTCTGCGTGACTCAATTCCACGCCGTGAGGGTGTCCGGTGGTAGGGGCGGCTGAAAGATGAATTCAAACTGCCGACGGTGACTTGGCGGCAACCCCTAACGACCCTGCTCACCTGCCCGGCCCGCTCGGTGAGCTACGAAGTTCAGAAAACCTATGTGCGGGCGGGTCAGGTGCAGCAGTTGGTTCGGCTTGCCTTTGCGTCCACCCGCTTCACGTCATTACCCGGTGGCTATTTCATAACTGCCTTGAACAGCGACGACTCGGCTAGCGCCCGCGGGTCTTTCAGGCGAAAGTCGGCAGGCATCGTGATCGAATCCGCCTTGGTCGTGCCCACCGTGGGTTTGCCGTCTTGCGTTTCCTGCCCCGTGGCCTTTCGCCAATCGTCCACGCTGGAGTACCGCTTCTCGCCGTGCAGGAACAGCGGATCGCCCTTCTTCGTGAGGTACGAGTTGGCTTCATGCCGCACATCTTCGATCTTCGCGTTGGGCAGGTTGTTGGACACCAGTGGAAGGTCGGCCGCCCCCGCCAGCGCGATGTTGTTTCGCAGGACACACCCGCGTATCTGGGTCTTGTCCTCCTTGGCCGCGAACCCCGTAATGTAGTCGGTAAACAACAGCCCCTTGCTCGCGCTTTTGCCTGCGGTCGCTTCCACAACGGCCAAGCACTTTTCGATCACGCACTCATCGAGTCCTGCGCCCCAAGCGACGAAGCCGAAACCGTAGCCCGCGCCCTTTTCGCGCCGACCGTCGTTGATGCTGATGCACGAACGGATGACGTTGCCCTTCGTGAGGCCCGCCTTGGGGTAGTCGCAGTGCATGAAGCCGGGGCCGTGGTTGTCGTAGGAGAGGCACTTCTCCACGACGCACTCGACGCAGCCACCGTCGAGGTCGAAGCCGCCACCGTCTTTGCCCTCGGTGCGGGTGCCGGAGGCGATGCAATTGCGAAACGTGACCTTGTTGCAGTCATAAGCCCAGAGCGCGACGCCGCCGCCCTTGCCGGTGTTCTCTGACGCGAAGCAGTATTCGACCGTCCCATCGCGAACGCCGCCGAGGACGATCCCGGAGCCGGACTTGTTTTTCGAAGCCACACAGTCGCGGATGACAATCTTCTGGTGCCCATACGCGGTCTGCTTGGCATCCTTCTTCCCGTAGAAACTGATGCCCGTGCCGCCATTGTCGTGGGCATTCACTTCGCTGACGAGGACATCGTCGTACCCCGGTTGCGTGTCATGCCACGAGCCGATACTCACGCCGTCACCGCTGAAGTTGCTGATTTCCACTCGCTCGATGCGGAGGTGCGACTGCCGCTTGCCGGTCGCGTCGTCCGTGTAGAAGCGAATTCCCGCGATGGGCTTCTTGCCTTCGGGCACGATCGGATTGCCCTTCAAAATCAGATTGCGGATCTCGACCCCGCCGGAGGTCGCTTCAATCGCGGGCGTATCCTCGGCGATGATCGTGGCCCGGCGTTTGCCCGCGCCGCGAATGACGATTGGCTTCTTCGCCGTGCCGCCGACATCCGGCAGCAACGCGATGCCGCCCCGGAACTCATCGCCTTCCCCCA
>Ga0194132_10000749_pt1 | contig 65959 bp, 60 predicted proteins | sample TA2KigOf80mmetaG_FD_148612 | JGI IMG/M metagenome (GOLD analysis project Ga0194132, IMG submission 148612) | Freshwater microbial communities from Lake Tanganyika, Tanzania - TA2015054 Kigoma Offshore 80m | ecosystem: Environmental > Aquatic > Freshwater > Lake | place: Tanzania: Lake...
AACGCCACGCTCGCCGGGAGCGGTTCCGGCCCTCGCATCTTCGCGCCTATCGGGTAGACCGACCGAGACACGGCCCGCGCGATCGTCTCCGCCTCCCTGGCGAGATGTGGGAGATCGGCGGTGGCGAGCGATTGGCCGCCATCACACATCGCGCTCGTCGGGTCTGGATGTGCCTCGATGAGAAGTCCGTCGGCGCCCGCCGCGATCGCCGCGCGGACCATCGGCAGGACCAGGTCGGCCCGCCCCGTGCCGTGGCTGGGGTCGACGATAACCGGCAGGTGGGTCTCCCTCTTCGCCACAGCGACCGCGGCGAGATCGAGGACGTTCCGGGTGTACTCGCCGTCGAACCCCCGGATTCCGCGTTCGCAGAGGATCACACGATCATTGCCCCGCTTCAGGATGTACTCGGCGGCGAGAAACCACTCTTTCATTGTCGCGCTGAAACCGCGCTTGAGCAGGATCGGCTTGCCAGCGTCCGCGATCGCCTCGAGCAATCGCGAGACGTGCATGGAACGGGCCCCGATCTGCAGGATGTCCGCGACTCCGGCGACTGCCTCGACATCCGTCTCCGACATGACCTCGGTGATGATGGCCAGACCGGTCTCCCGGCGTGCCGCGTCGAGAATGCGTAACCCATCCTCGAGGAGTCCGCGGAAGGCGTAGGGCGAGGTGCGCGGCTTGTACGCGCCTCCGCGGAGGATCGGGAATCCCGCTTCGCGTACGGCGATCGCCGCCGCCATCATCTGGCTGTGGCTCTCCACCGCGCAGGGACCCACCATCAGGATGATCTGCTCGCCCCCGACGGTGATATCCCCGATCGACACCGTCGAACCACGGCCGGCGTTCGCACGTGCCGCCTGCCTGTATTCCGCGCTCATGTCGGTCTCCTCTCGAAATGTGCAGTGCTGCCGGACAAAAAAAGGAGCCCCTCCCGAGAGCGGGAGGGGCTCTGCAAATCGTTCGGACCCGTCAGATCGCGGCCGAACCCCCTCCCACGCGCGCGTAAAACCAGCCGGTAAACGAGTAGGCCCGGTACGATCGCGGTCGCGCCATTGGGCCGATGTGTATCACACGCGCGGCTTCGCCGCAACCGGACAGAGCCCGGTAGCCCGGTCACAGGATCTTGTCCGCCAGCGGATTCCGTCGTGTGGCAGAATAGGGCCGGAAGGCCGAAGCGGTCCCGATACGGTTCGAACCGATTGGCGATCAGTCCTCACATCGTGACCTTTTGGAGGTGCTCGTGTCTCGACGACCCAGTATGGAACCCCTCGACGTCGAGGAGCAGATACGCGAGGCTCGCGAGCGTCTCGGCACGGTCGGTCGCCTGTGGCCGTTCGTCATCGCGGCCGGGGTACTGCTCTGGCTGGCCTCTGGGATCTACATGGTGCAGCCCGCCGAAGTGGCGGTCATCCGGACGTTTGGTCAGGAGACCGGTCGATCGGGACCGGGCCTGTACTATCGCCTCCCGGCACCGATTCAACTGGTCGATACCGTCAACGTCGAGCAGATCCGCCGCGCTGAGATCGGATTCCGCACCCAGGACGGGAAGATGGTGCGCGTTCCGGCCGAAGCCCTGATGCTGACCAGAGACGAGAACATCGTCGACGCGCAGTTGATTGTCCAGTACCGGGTCAAGGATCCGTCGCAGTACCTCTTCCGCCTGCGCGATCCGCAGGAGGCCCTGGCGGCATCCACCGAAGTCGCGCTGCGCAGCGCGGTCGGCCGTGCCCCGATTGACGAAATCCTTACGACGGGCCGGTCGCAGGTTCAGGGGATGACGCGGATATTCCTGCAGGCGCTGCTGGACACCTACGAGTCCGGTCTCCAGGTGACCGATGTCAAACTACAGGTCGCGGATCCACCGGAGCAGGTGAAGGACGCGTTCCAGGAGGTGGTGCGTGCGCGCGAGGACCGCGAGCGCCTCATGAACGAGGCGCGCGCCTATCGCGAGGATATCCTCCCCAAGGCGCGCGGCCAGGCACAGGAGACGCTCCGTGGCGCCGAGGCATACAAGGAGCAGCGCACCCTCGAGGCGCAGGGCGATGTCTCGCGCTTCGTGGCGGTTCTCCGGGAGTACAAGAAATCCAAGGACGTCACGCGTGACCGTCTCCATCTCGAGGCGATCGAGCGCATCCTCTCGCGGAGCAACAACATCGTTCTGGATGGGCAGGGCGCAAGCGGCGTGATGCCGTTCCTGCCGCTGCGCGACGGCGCCGCGATACCGCCGCAGGCCGCGGCCGCGCAAGCTGCCACGCAGAGCGCTCCGCGCCCGGCGCCGGCACAGCCGTCGGCAAGTACGGTGCCGCTCGCACCGTCGAAGCCTGGTGTCAGTGCCACGCCCGCCGCACAGTCGCGGCGATAAGCAGGAAGACCGATGTCACGAGCCGCGGGCACTACCGTCCTTGTCCTTCTTATCGCCGGATTCGTCCTGATTCAGGAGGCGCTCTACATCGTCGATGAGCGAAACCAGGCGATTGTCACTCAGGTCGGTGCGTTCATTCGCGTCGATCAGAACCCCGGACCCTACTTGAAGATCCCTTTCTACCACAGCGTGATCTACTTCGATCGACGCATCATCGTCAACGACACGGCACCGACCGAGAACCTGACGCTCGATAAGAAGCGGATCGTGGTCGATCCGATTACCCGCTGGCGGATCATCGATCCCTTCACGTTCTACATTACGGTGAGGGACGAGTCGGGCGCACGTGCGCGTCTGGACGATCTCGTGCTCTCCGCGATGCGCGATGAGATCGGTAAGACGGACTTCGTGAACGTGATCAACAGGGATCGCGAGGTGATCGAGGAGTCGGTCACGCGGCGGGTGGCCGAGCGAGCCTCCGCCTTCGGCATCCAGATCATCGACGTGCGCAGCAAGCGCGCCGACCTCCCGCCGGAAGTTCAGGCAAGCGTTTTCGCCCGCATGGTCGCCGAGCGCGGACAGGTCTCAAAGCGGTATCGCTCCGAAGGCGATGAGGAGTCGGCCAAGATCCGCGCCGATGCCGAGAAGGAGCGGACGATCATCCTCGCTAGGGCGTACGAGCAGGCCCAGAGACTGCGCGGTGATGGTGACGCATCCGCGGCGGGCATCTACGCCGAGGCCTTCGATCAGGATCCGGAGTTCTACGCGTTCATCCGCAGTCTGCAGGCGTACGAACGGGTGCTTGGCGACCGCTCCATGATGGTGCTCTCAACCGACTCCGATCTCCTGCGCTATCTGCGGAGCGCCCGCCCCACCAGCGGTCGGACCCCTTAGGGGAGCGGGGCCGTTTGAGAACCACTACCCCTAGCGCCTGACCCGGTACGACCGCGCCTCGATGAGGATCGAGGCGCGGTCGCCGGTCGGGCATACGTGGTAGACACTTGTCCCGCTGAGTCGGGCTGCGCTGCGATCCGTTCGATGGACCGACTGCTCAGCGAACGGCAGGTTCCACCGTACCGTGAGCATCGTGCACGTCGATGATGTACGGCACCCCTCGAACGTCGAGGAATGCGAGGTGCGGACGATCCTTTTCGCCACACGGGCGGGAATCGCACACTGTCGCTATTCCCGCGCTCGTCGACGTTATGCACTCGTATCGGCCCGCGTCGTGGCGCCGCTGCGTCTGTCATCTTGCGCCACGGGCGTTGATGCGGCCGCGCCGATCAACGCAGCCGGTCCACTGAGAGGCGTCCCTATACTCGTTCCTACCGGATCGAGGCGGGTAGGTACGCGTGTTCAACTGGGTCAAGGGGTTGCTCGGTATCGAGTCCAGCGAGCGCGAGGTCGCTCGCCTGCGCCCTCGCCTCGCGGAGATCAATAGCCTCGAATCGGAGTATCGCGAACTCAGCGACGCCGATCTGCGCGAGACGACCGGCGAACTGCGCGAGCGACTCCGCGGGTTCGAATCGCTCGATGATCTCCTGCCCGACGCATTCGCGGCGATGCGCGAGGCGGCTCGGCGCACGATCGGCCTGCGCCATCACGACGTGCAGTTGCTCGCCGGGATCGTCCTCCATCAGGGGCGGATCGCCGAGATGCGCACCGGCGAGGGGAAGACGCTCGTCGCCACGCTCCCGCTCTACCTCAATGCGCTCGCCGGTAAGGGAGCCCACCTCGTCACCCCAAACGACTATCTCTCACGGGTCGGCGGCGGGTGGAACGGTCCAGCATACCATGCGCTGGGCCTGACGGTGGGAGTGATCGCCCACGAGTTCGCTGGCATCTTCGATCCGGGGTACACCGATCCTCAAGCGCGCGGCGATCGTCGCCTGGACCACTGGCGTCCCGTGCCGCGCCGTGAGGCATACGCGGCCGATATCACCTACGGCACCAACAACGAGTTCGGATTCGATTATCTCCGTGACAACATGGTCTGGGAGATGGGCCAGCGCGTGCAGCGGCCCCTCCAATACGCCATCGTCGATGAGGTCGATAACATCCTCATCGACGAGGCGCGCACACCGCTCATCATCTCCGGCCAGGGCGACCCATCCACCGACCGGTACGCCCAAATGGCCCGGCTGGTTCCACGCCTTCGGCAGGGTTCCGACTTCGCCATCGATCTGAAGCATCGCTCGGTCACCCTCACCGAGGAAGGGATTAACAAACTCGAGCGCGCGCTGGGCGTCGACAACCTTTACGCGCCGGAGAACTTCGAGGTCACCCATTACCTCGAGCAGGCTCTGAAGGCCCAGTTCATCTTTCAGCGCGATCGGGACTACGTGCTCGTTGTCGATGGCGCGGTACTGGAGAGGAATCAGCATCGATCGGACGCCGAGGTGGTGATCGTCGACGAGTTCACCGGGCGGCTGATGTTTGGGCGGCGGTACAGCGAGGGACTGCATCAGGCGATCGAGGCGAAGGAAAGCGTTCGAGTCCAGCGCGAGTCGCTCACGCTGGCCACGATCACGTTCCAGAACTACTTCCGGATGTACGGGAAGCTCGCCGGTATGACGGGAACCGCCTCCACGGAGCGGGAGGAGTTCCACAAGATCTACCGACTCGAGGTCGTCACGATCCCGACCCACCTGCCGATGATCCGCGTGGACGCCGGCGACCTCGTGTACAAGAGCGAGGATGGCAAGTTCCGCGCGGTCATCGAAGAGATCCGCGCGGTGCACGAACACGGGCGCCCGATCCTTGTTGGCACGGTGTCGATCGAGAAGTCAGAGAAACTCTCCGGCCTCCTCAAACGCGCCGGCCTCGCACACCAGGTATTGAACGCCAAGTTCCACGAGCAGGAAGCGCTCATCATCGCCCAGGCCGGGCGCCCCGGGGCGATCACCATCGCGACGAACATGGCTGGTCGCGGCGTCGACATCCTGCTCGGTGGGAATGCCGAGGGTCTGGTCCGCGCCCGTGCGGCTGGGCTGGGCTTCGAACTAACGAACGATGCCCAGGCCTACGAGCAGCTCAGGGAGGAGATTGACGCACAGGTACACGGCGATCGCGAGGCGATTTTGCGCCTGGGCGGCCTGCACATCATCGGCACGGAACGACACGAGGCGCGGCGGATCGACAACCAGTTGCGCGGTCGTGCTGGGCGCCAGGGTGACCCGGGCTCCTCGCGCTTCTTCGTGTCGCTGGAAGACGATCTCATGAAGCGATTCGGCGGCACGAACATCGCCGGACTTATGGACCGCCTCGGCCTTGAAGAGGACGTTCCGATCGAGCACGGTCTGATCACCAAGTCGATCGAGAACGCGCAGACGAAAGTCGAGGGATACAACTTCGACGTCCGCAAGCACGTCGTGCAGTACGACGACGTGATGAATCGTCAGCGCGAGATCATTTACAGCGAGCGAGACAAGGTGCTGCGCCAGGAGGATCTGCGCGAGGTCCTCCGCCGCATGATCCACGAGGCGGTCGGGCGCCTGGTCGAGGCGGCGGCGGCGAGCGACGAGGCTGAGGAGTGGGACCTCGAGGCCCTCGAACGTGAGGCTGGTTCCATCTTCCCGTTGCCGCCGGATACTTCGCTGAATGCGTGGCGCTCACTCTCGCGCGAAGAACTCGGCGAGGAACTGAGGGTTCTCGCCGATGAGGCGTACGCGTCGAAAGAGGCTGCGCTCGGAGCGGAGCAGATGCGGCAGATCGAACGGGCCGTGATGCTCCACATCATCGATCGCCACTGGATCGATCACCTCACGGCTATGGACGAGTTGAGGCAGGGGATCGGTCTCCGCGCCTACGGCCAGCGCGATCCGCTCGTCGAATACAAGAACGAGGCGTTCGCCCAGTTCCAATCTCTGCTCGAGGCGATTCACCAGGAAGTCGTGCGCACGATCTACCGCGTGGAGCTTCAGCGCGTGCCCACCGCACCCAGGCCAGCGAAAGTGATCGAGTCCCACCCCGATCCCGACGCGACGGGAATCGCCGTCCAGGCACCCCCCTCTGCCTCGCCGGTCACCGTCCTCGGTCGCGATGCGCGTTCACCGGCGGAGCGCGCGGTGGGGACCGGCCGTTCCGGCGCGCCCCGGCCGGTCCCCACCACGCGTGCCACCAAGGTCGGCCGGAACGATCCCTGCCCGTGTGGTAGCGGCCGCAAGTACAAGGTCTGCCACGGACGATAGGCCGCCCATCGATATTCGGCCCGATCGCCGATCGGTGCGGTCGTCTACACTCGAGAGTGCGCGGAGGTACGGATGGCTGTTGCCTTGAGCTTGCTCCTCATCATTGGTGGGGCGACTCTGTTCGCCTTCGGCATCGTCGCCCATATGGGCGGCCTGTTCATCGCCGGATTGGTCTGTTTCGCGGTGGTCGGCATCTACGGCCTCAGGGGCGGCGCTCGCCAGAACGCGCATCACTCCTGACGCGACCGGGGGCCCGGCCGTCGACTCAGGAGTTCTGGATGAAGAGCGCCACGTTCAGCACGGCGATCATGCCGAGCATCACCAGCAGGGGCACGGTCGCGATGTCGAGCCCGCGCGACCAGAGTCGGGCCGTGCGACTGTCCGAGAGGCGCACCGCCTCTTTGGCGAGCAAGCCGATCGCCAGCGTCAGAACCGCGACCAACGCCAGCAGGTGACCGAGGCCCTCCATCGTGATGGCGGCGGTCACCGTTGAGACCGTCGCGGTGGTCACGCTCCATGCCACGTTACATCTACTTTCGCGCCTTTCTAAGAACAGGTCGGCTGTCCCCCGGGCGGGAATAGGACTTTCAGCTTATTCTGGACTTACGCGTTGAGTTGGGTCTGCCCCGCCTGTCTGGGGAGGCTCGCCCCATCGACCGGTGGCCCCGTCTGCGCCGACTGCGGCGCAACGTATCCGGTCCGCGATGGCGTGACCGACCTGAGGCTTGCGGCGGCGATGACACCGCACATGCGGAAGGTGGCGGCCGAATGGGACGACCTTGCTGCCGCCTATCGCGCGATGGTGCGTGGGCTGGGCGCACGCACCGAGGAGATCGATCGGCCCCTCCTCGAGATCGCCAGCGGCGACATTCTGGAAGTTGGTTGCGGAGACGGAAGGCTGCTCCTGAAACTGCCCGCGCGTAGCGCGCGCAGCGTTCGCGGATGCGACATCTCGGCGGCGATGGCTGCAGTCGCGGTGGGCCGCGGTCTCGACGTTGTCGTGGCGCCCGCTGAGCGTCTGCCCCTGCCCGACCGATCGGTCGATACCTATCTGAGCGGCTACTACGCGCTCCGGCACGCCGACCTCGATCGATCTTGCGCCGAGATGGCGCGCGTCCTGCGCCCTGGCGGCCGCTTCGGCATTACACTCCTGGGTCAGCGAGCGGTACGCGCCGCGGCAGTCGTCGCATCGCTCGGCGGACTCTGGCGGGCTGAACATCGCTGGAGCGCCGCGCGGGAGCTGATCACATTCGGCGGATCGTTTGTGGCGCCCAACGATGTCAGATCGTCGGCCCGAACGCGCGCAACCCTTGCGCGCCACGGTCTGCGCCTGACGAGGGTCTCCGGGTTTCCCCGCCTGCCCGTTCTCTCGGAGTTCCTCCATCGCCTGGGTATTTCGATGCCGAGGCTCGATGGCGACGCGGCTGTCCCAGTCTCGTACGACATCGTGGTGATCGGCACACGAGAGGTCGGCTAGACCCGGCGCAGTGGAGATCCCGCGCCTCGGCCGCATCAACGCGACGACTTGGGCCGTGTGGGACTTTGCGCAGTGGTCGGCGTCGCAGCGGTTTCGATGACCGCGATCGTGATCCTGCGCCTCAATCGGCAGGTGCTCGCCAGCGCGGCGCAACTGCGGGGCAATCTGACCTAGGTCGATGCCACGGTGCGAGACGACGCGCTCGTCTACGCGGTCCAGCAGGCCACCATCGAAGAGTCCTGGAACGCGCAGATCGCGGATTACCGTCTGCCCTAACCGAACAGGTCGGTCTTCGAGACCGTGGTCACCGCGAGCACCGTTGCAACGATCGCGAACCTGCGCCCGCCCATCGATGTAACGGCAGTTCATCAGCGGTGGGCTCAAGGCTAGAGCGATCGCGAGGCGGCTCTCGGCCTACTCACTTCTGGGTCACCCACCGATGCCGATCGCGCCCGCGCTGCCGACCTGGCACGGCGCGCCAACTACCTGATCCGAGATGCTCGGAACGATCTGCGCGGTCTCCTCCTCGCGCGAGGGTTACGGGAGGAGGACCTCGCGATCGCGCGCCTCGGGCGGACCTGACGTCCGCCGGCGGGGGCTCCTCATACGCGCGCCGTCCGTCTGGCCGGCCCGGGCGTGCTGTTGGGCAGGAGATGGAGGAGGGCCGCCACACGCTGCGCCGTGACCGCGACTCTCTTTCTCAGCGCGAACGCGTGAACCTGCCGTGCCACCTGCGTCGAGGAGTGCGCATTCGCCACCGATCCCAGTCCATCCATCTATAGGGCCCCCCGATCCGATCATCGGCGCTCCCCCTGACGGCGCTTTAACCGACCCCTCGGTAGATTCCCGCCCAGAATGATCGGGAGAACGACGATGCTCTGTTGGATCCTCGGCCACGGTTGGGAGCACGTGATGACCGCATTCGGGCGTCGCTACACTCGATGTCGCCGGTGTCACACCGTGCACATCAGCGAGGCACTCACCGTCAGTTAGCCGGGTCGCGTCGACCCCACCCGGGTGACCGCGCCGCCAGCCAGCGCCAATCTCCAATCCGGCGATGGCTACAGTACCCGGGTGATCCGTTTCGTCTCGCTCGATCTCTACCACACGCTCGTCGGTCCCCGTCCGCTGCGCGAGGTGCGCATGGCCGAGGCCTGTGCGGACCTCGGGATGCACGTCGAGCCGGGCGCGTTCGGACGTCCGGGAGTGGTCGCCGACGACTACTACAGCACGGAAAATGGGCGGTGGCCGCTGCACACGCGGACCACCGAAGAGCAGCAGGCCTTCTACCGGGCCTTCTATGGGATCCAGCTTCACGGCGCGGGACTACCCTCCGACCACGCAACGTGTGAGAAGGTCCGAGAGCTCATGTGGTCGCGGCGAGGTGAGTGGGTGATCCACGAGGATGCACTTCCCGCGATCGACGAGATGCGTGCTGCTGGCCTCACCCTCGGCATCCTCTCCAATACGCCGGTGGATGCGACCCCGATGTGCGCCCGCCTCGGGCTGGCAGAGAAGGTCCATTTCATCGTCAGCTCGTGCCTGGTGGGGTGCGAAAAGCCCGATCCGCGCATTTTCCACGTCGGACTGGAGGCGGCGGGCGTCGCCGCCCGGGAAGCGCTGCACATCGGAGATCAGCGACTGTCCGACTCGGTCGGTGCCGAGGCCGTCGGAATGGAAACCCTCCTTCTGGACCGGACCGGTATCCTGGCCGATGAGGAGCGGTTCGCCAAGATCGCATCGCTCCACGATATCTTGCCCTGGATCCGGGCGCGAGAGAGGGCACCGCGCGCGATGGGTCAGACCCCCGGTGTGGGCAGCCTGATCCGATAGAGACTCGTGCGGGCGGTGACGTAGAGAGTTCGTCGATCGGCTCCACCCCAGCCCACGTTCGCGGGCACTTCCGCCACGCGGATGCGGCCGAGGACAGCGCCGTCGGGCGCGATCACCCAGATCCCGCCAGGCCCGGTGCAGAAGATGCGGCCGCGCACGTCCACCTTCATCCCGTCGGGAACGCCGGGTTCGTCGGCGCGAAGGTTCGCCAGGATCCGTCCCTGGGAGAGCGAGCCATCGGCCTGAACCGTGAATGCCCGAATATGCATCTCGCGCGTATCGTCCACGTAGAGCGTCTTACCATCGGGCGAGAGGGAGAGGCCGTTCGGAAATGTGAAGTCCCGCGCCACCTGTCGGACCGCTCCGCTCGGGTCGATCTGGAAGACTCCAGCGAAATCCAGTTCACGATCGTCGGGCTTGACCCCCGGACCGTACGGGTTTACGAACCGATCGCCCCAGAAGGGATCGGTGAAGTAGATCGAGCCGTCGGCGGCGCAGATCACGTCGTTCGGACTGTTGAGCCGCCTCCCCTGCCATGAGGTCGCGATCGCGGCGCGGGAACCGTCGGCCGCGTAGCGAACGACCTGCCGGGTGAGTCCCTCGCACGCCAGAAGCCGCCCCTGAAGATCGAGGGCCATTCCATTGGTCAGGTCGCTGGGGCAGCGGAACGTCGTCACGTCGGGACCGTTCGCTCGCTCGGCGTAGGCGACGATGCGACTGTTGACGATGTCGGCGAAGAGGATTCGCTCGCCGAACCAGACCGGGCCCTCGGTGAACGCGAAGCCGGTCGCCACTCGTTCGAGACGGCAATCCTGTGGTACGACCTCGTCGAACCCCGCCAGTCTCCGCTCGAACTCCACTTCGGACAGCATTCTACGCCCCCTAGTTGACCGGCGCGCATGGCAGCGCCTAGCCTTGGTCCAGGGGCGATTCGGCGAACGGGTGGTAGCGCGCAGGCGAGCGCCAGTTGAAGCGACGCTCGAACGCGAAGGCGACGACGCGCTCGAGAGCTACCTCTACGACATTCGCCAGATCCCCCTGCTCACCGCGGCGCAGGAGGTTGTCCTCGGGAGGGCGATCGCCGAGGGGCAGGATGCCCGCGTTCGCCTCTCGCAGGACGATGAGTCGTTCGCCCGCAGCGAGCTCGCTCGCCGCATCAGCCGGGGCGATAGCGCCCGCGCGCGGCTGATCGAGGCGAACCTCCGTCTCGTCGTCTCGGTCGCCAGGAAATACCTCGGCTACGGCGTGCCGCTGCTCGATCTCGTCCAGGAGGGCAGCCTGGGACTGATGCGCGCGGTGGACAAGTTTGATTATCGACGCGGATTCAAGTTCTCCACCTACGCGACCTGGTGGATCCGGCAATCGGTCGGCCGCGCGGTGATGGACCAAACCCGCGTCATTCGGTTGCCCGTGCATCTTCAGGAGCGGCTGCGCAAACTGGAGCAGGCTGAGCGCGATCTGGTCCAGGATCTGGGCCGCGAGATCGGCGAAGCGGAACTCGCGGAGTTCCTCGGCATCTCGCTGGGGGAGATCCGGGTCGCGCGCCGTCACGCCGATCACGTCTCATCACTCGATGCCCCCATCGGCAGCGACGAGGAATCGTCGACGATCGGCGAATTCGTGCCGGCCGATACGCGCCCCTTCGATGAGATCGTCGAAGAGGAGGAGAGGCGAGGCATCGTCGAACAGATCGTCGGCGCTCTGCTCCCCTGCGAGTGCCTCGTCCTTCGACTTCGATACGGCTTCGATGATGAAAGGGTCTGGACCCACGACGAGGTCGGTGCGAGGCTCGGCGTGAGTCGCGAGCGCGCCGAGCAGATCGAGAACGAGGCGCTGGCGAAACTCCGCCACCCACGCCTCCTGAAGGCGCTTCTGGACTGATTCGTTTGAGACGCGAACCGCTCATCAGGGGCGGCGCGCCCCACTATCCTCGATGCGATGAGTGGATTCGACTGCGCGATCACCGACCACGTCGAGGCGCCTCGCGAGCGGCCCTCGTGGGAGGTCTACGACGAGATCGGTCGTCAGGTCGAACTCGCTGACCGTCTCGGTTTCGAGCACGCCTGGTTTGGCGAACACCACGGTCACGCCCACGTGGGACACGTGCCGCACCCCATCGCGTACTGCATTCACCTCGCCGCCCGCACGCGACGGATTCATCTCGGCGCCTCGGTCGTGTGTGTTGGCCTGCACCATCCCGTGGGGATGGCGGAGCAGATCGCGATGCTCGACGTGATCTCCGGCGACCGCACCTCGATCGGCGTTGGCTCCGGTTCGACGTCGGTCGAGTTCGCGGCCTACGGGCTGTCGGTGCCCTCACCCGAGGAGCGGCGGGCGCGCTTCCAGGAGATCCTGGCGATCTTCGATCTCGTCTGGTCTGGCGAACCCTTCGCCTGGCGCGGCGCCTACTACCAGTTTGAGTCGCCCGGTCTCCTGCCGCGACCACTGCCCGGGATGCGCGAGAGGCTCTGGATTGGGGCGAACAGCGTCGATTCGGCAACGATGGCGGGCCTGCACGGGTATGGACTCCAGTTATCGAACATGCGCACGTTGGAGGAACTGGCCCGGCTCTCCGACGCCTACCTGGGCGCACGGAGCCAGGCCTCGGCGGGCGCTCCGCCGCCGCGCATCGCCGCCAGCGCGCCTCTTTACGTCGCCGAGACCGACGCCCAGGCACGCGCCGAGTTCGCTCCCGCGCTCGACATCATTGAACGTGAGAACCGGCGGACGCGCGTCGACGGCACAACGGGCGCGCTCCCCGCAGAGACGCGCGATCGAGCCGAGTCGCTGCGATTCGCCGTCGGCAGCCCCGAAACGGTGTGCGCCGCGCTGGTGGAACTCCGCCGCACGCTACCCTACACCACCATCAACGTCCGCCCTCGGTGGGCCGGCACGAGCGCGGCTCAGGTGGAGCGATCGCTCTCGCTGTTCGCGCGCGAAGTGAGGCCCCGTCTCGTTTGAGCGTTCGCTGCGGGCTGAGTGATTGCCCGTCCGAACCGCGCCGAACGGCCGGCGCGGCCGTAGAATCACGGCATGGAAGCCCCGGGGTATCGCTACTCGCGTTGGGACGGGACGCAAAACCTCGATATCGATGCCGACGATGTTCTGGAGCAACTCGCCGACCGACTGATTGACGGCGAGGATCCTCGGTGGGCGTTACAGCGGCTCGCGCGCGAGGGTCTCGTGGGTCGTGAGGGTCAGCGGTTGGAGGGTCTGCGCGACATCCTGGAGCGGGTCCGCCAGGCGCGGCAGGAACGCCTCTCCCGCCACGATCTCGGCAAGGTCGTCGATCAGTTGCGCGAGGCACTGGACGAGATCGTCGCCCGTGAGAGGACCACCGTCGAAGATCGGGTACAGCAGGCGGGGTCTTCTCCGCTGTCGCAGCAGTCACAGGACGCCGACGGTGAGAGCTCGCCCGAGAACTCGAGCACTCCGCCCGCGTCAGAGAACCAAGGGGTTCCGCCGGAGGCGGCGGACGCTCGCGGTGCATCCAGCTCCCCCTCGAACCCCGCGGACTCGCCGGGTTTGCCCACGCCGGCGATGCGGCAGGCGCTCGGGCGAATCGCCCGAGCCCGCCAGCAGCAGCTCGAAGCGCTCCCCGAGAAGACTGGCGATCGTCTCCGCGCGCTGCAGGAGTACGAGTTTCTCGATCCCGAGGCCGCGGCGCGGTTCAAGGAACTGATGGAACGATTGCGGCAGGCCGCACTCGGGTCCTTCTTCCAGCAGATGAAGCAGTCGATTGGCAATCTCACGCCGGAGATGCTCGACCGCGCGCGGGATATGGTCCGAGATCTGAATCGCCTCCTTCAGGAGCGTGCGAACGGCGGGAATCCGGACGCAAGCGAGTTCCTCAAGGATCACGGCGACTTCTTTCCCGGTGCGGAGAATCTGGACGACATCCTGTCGCAACTCGCGCAGCAGATGAATCAGATGGGGTCGCTCATGCGCTCGCTCTCCGCTGCGCAGCGGCAGGAGCTGGCCGATATGATGTCCGTCGCGCTGGGCGACGACCGGCTCCGCGTTGATCTCGCCCAGTTGGCCGGCCATTTCCGGGACCTCATTCAGCCGGATACTCAGGCCTACCCGTTCTCCGGCGACGACCCCCTCGGCCTCGAACAGGCGCTCGATCTGATGGGTCAGATGGAGGGGATCGATCGCGCCAACGACCAACTACGGGACGCGATGCGCGATCCGCGGTTGATGGATCGGGTCGATACCGAGCGGTTGCGGCAGGCCGTCGGCGAGCAGACCGCGGAGCAGTTCGAACGCCTGCGGGACATCGCGCAGATCCTCAAGGACGCGGGCTACCTCGAGGAGCGGGGCAGCGAACTCAAGTTGACCGCGCGCGCGATGCGCAAGATCGGTGACAAGGCGCTGCGCGATATCTTCGCCAGCCTCCGCAAGGATCGTGCCGGCGATCACACGACCGAACGAGTCGGCTCGCGCGGTGAGCGGGCGGACGATTCCAAGCCGTACGCGTTCGGGGACCCGTTCCACCTCGACCTTCGCGAGACGCTGATGAACGCTCTCACCCGCGAGGGCCCGGGTACGCCGGTGCGCCTCGATCCGCAGGACTTCGCGGTGTATCGGACCGATCACTCCACCCGTTCGGCAACCGTGCTCCTCATCGACATGAGCCGTTCGATGATCTACAACGGTTGTGCGCGCGCGGCCAAGCGCCTCTGCCTGGCGCTGCAGAGCTTGATTCGCGGCCAGTATCCGCGCGATGCCTTCCACGTGGTAGCGTTCGCCGCCGTCGCGCGCGAGATCAGTCACGATGCGGTCGCGCACTTGCAGTGGTCCGAGTACAACCAGGGCACCAACCTCGCGCACGGCCTGGCGATCGCGCGGCAGGTTCTCGGACGCTATCCGGGTGCCAACCGCCAGGCGATCATCGTCACCGATGGCGAGCCGACGGCCCACCTGCTCGAGAGCGGGGAGCCGTTCTTTATGCATCCGGCGCACCCGGAGACGACGCGTGCGACCCTTCGCGAGGCGCTGCGGAGCGCCCGCGATGGGATCAGCCTCAACACCTTCATGATCGAGGGTGGTCCTGCGCTGGAGGACTTCGTCGGGCAGATGACCGCTCTCGTGAACGGGCGTGCCTTCATGACCGATCCGAACAAACTGGGCGAGTACGTCTTGCTCGACTACGTGCGCCAGCGCCGGCGCTGGGTCGCATAGACGCACATCACGCCGGAGCTTCCCCCGGGCTTGCCCCGATCACGGCGCGATCGTGGGTAGCCGGGTCGGCTCCTGAGGCGGTCGCCAGCCGGTCGCGATCCGTATCTGTGTGGGGTTTTCGATAACGATCTCCGACCATTCGCCGGAGCGGGTGACTGTACCGGTCACGTCGATCACCTTATCGATGAGCATGACGTCGACATCGCCGCCCAGGCGGCCGACCAGGTCCGGCCGCAGGTCGGGCATCACGACGACGCGAAAGTAGAACCCCTCGTAGAAACAGCCTGGGCGGATGTAGATGGGGTCGCCAGCCCGGCCGAAGTCGACACACTCCACGTGCATACGCACGATGACTGGTTGACCGACCTGGGTGGCCGCGAAATCAGGGCCGACGTGCGGCTGCGGGGTTGGCGTGCGCGTGGGTACCGGTGCCAGGCACGCCATCGCGAGGCACGCGACGACCAGAACGCGCAGAGCCGGAATCAGGTGAACCGGACGACGCTTCGCGCGACCTCTCCCGCCTCGAGGGCACGAAACGCCTCGTTCACATCATCGATCCTGTACTCGCGCGAGATCAGCTCATCCAGTTTGAGCTTCCCTGCGACGTACAGGTTGAGGAGTCGCGGGAAGTCGATCCACGGGTCGCACGATCCATAGATCGAGGAGATGATGCGCTTCTCCGCCAGGATGAACGGGAAGACGGTGAACGCGAACTGTTGCTGGTAGTTCGGCATTCCCACGCAGCAGAGCGTCCCAGCTTTCCGGATCGCCTCCAGGCCCTGTTCGAGCACCCTCACGTTCCCGATCGCGTCGAACGCGTAATCGGCGCCGATCCCATCGGTCAGATTCCGAATCGTCGCCACCGCGTCGGCAGATCTACCGTTGATCGTGTGGGTCGCGCCAAACTGCCGGGCGTACGCGAGCTTACTGTCGAGCAGATCGACCGCGATGATCTTTTCCGCACCGGCGAGCGCGGCTCCCTGGATGACGTTCAGGCCGACTCCGCCGGAACCGAAAACGGCAACACTGGACCCGGGTTCGACCCGGGCGGTGTTGATCGCCGCACCGACGCCGGTCATCACCGCGCAACCGACGAGCGCCGCGCGATCGAGCGGCACATCTTTCCGGATCTTCACGACACCCTGCTCGGGCAGCACGGTGACCTCGGAGAAGGACGAAACCCCGGCGAAGTGCTTCAGTTCTTGACCCGCGCGACTGAACCGGCTCGTATCGTCATTGAGCCGCCCGGTGAAACGGATCCTGGTGCCAGCGTCACAGAGGATTGGCTTGCGCCTCTGACAGTAGTAGCAACTGCCGCATGGCGCTCGCCAGACGAGGATCACGTGATCTCCCGGCGCAACCCGTGTCACGCCCGGACCGACCGATTCGACCACCCCGGCGCCCTCGTGTCCGATCACGACCGGAAGATTGGAGGGGAGGTCGCCGTGCATCACGTGGAGGTCGCTGTGGCATACCCCCGCCGCCGCGACCCGTACGCCCACCTCTCCCGCGCGCGGTGCACCCACTTCGATGTCCGCGACCTCGAGCGGACGATGTAGTTCGTAGAGGATCGCTGCCCGAACCACCCATAGCCCCCTGCGAGACTTCGCACGCAGTATAGGCTCGGGCGGGGACTTCCCCCGGGATCCGCGCCCGGGCCACCCTTATGATTGCCCAGCCGCCATGGTTGTGACACCGCCTGTGCTCGCGCCGTTTCAATCACCGTACACGCGGCACCGCCGGTTCACCCGTGTGGTGATGGTGGGCGATGTCGGCGTGGGCGGCGATCATCCGATCCGCCTCCAGTCGATGACGACTACACGCACCCTGGACACCGCGGCCACGGTGAACCAGATCGTGCGCCTCGTCGATACGGGCTGTGAGATCGCCCGCGTGACCGCACCGACGGTCGCGGATGCCCGCAACCTCGGCGAGATCCGTCGTGTCCTGCGGCATCGCGGCGTAAGAGTGCCGCTTGTTGCCGACATTCACTTCTCGCCGGCTGCGGCGCTTGAGGCCGCGCTTCACGTCGAGAAGGTGCGCATCAACCCTGGCAACTACGCAGACTCCAAGGTCTTCGCCCGCCGTGAATACACCGACGCCGAATACCAGGCAGAACTGGAACGGATCGAGGCCCGGTTCGCGCCCGTCGTCGTTCGCTGCCGCGAGCAGGGCGTCGCGATGCGGATAGGCACCAATCACGGATCGCTCTCCGACCGGATCATGAACCGGTTCGGCGACACACCCGTCGGGATGGTCGAATCGGCGCTGGAGTTCCTCGCGATTTGCGAGCGGCATGGCTATCAGGACGTGATCTTCTCCATGAAGGCGTCGAATCCCCGTGTGATGGTTCAGGCATACCGCCTGCTCGCCGCGCGCCTGGACGCCACGGGTCGTCATTACCCGCTCCACCTTGGCGTAACGGAAGCGGGCGATGGCGAGGATGGGCGGGTCAAGTCGGCCGTGGGCATCGCAACGCTGCTCGCCGATGGCCTAGGCGACACGATCCGCGTCTCACTGACTGAGGAACCCGAGCGCGAGATTCCCGTCGCCAGCGCGATCGCGGTCCGTTACGAGGGATTGGGCGATGCGACCGCGCAGGCCGAGACGCCGCCGTTCGATCCGTTCGCGTACAGCCGGCGATCGGCGACGGGGGTCGCGCTGGGATCGCTGGCGCTTGGCGGCGACGCGGTCCCATCCGTGCTGGCCGAAGTGACCGTCGATCCCGCCGCGCCGGCGGCTCTCCTCTCCCACCTGCGCCGACTCTTTCAGCCGCTCAGCAAACGTGTCGTCCGACCGGACGGCCTGGTCGCGCGCCTCCCCTCGGCGGCGGCCCGAGACACGCTCGGTGGCGTCCTCGATGCCCTCGGCCGCTCGGGCCCGGCGCCAGTGGTTATCGTCGCCCCCGCGTCCGCCGACCTGATCGCTCCCCTGCCGCCGCACTCCTCGGTCCACGGCATTGTCGCGCCCGAGACGTGGACGCTCCCCTCCGGATGGTCGCCCACTATCGCCCGGATCGTACCCGTGGATACCGACGATCCGGACCACGCTCTGGCCCTCTCCGACGCGGAGACCGACCGCTCGCGCTGTGTCCTTGTTTCGGGGAGCGACGGCGATCGCACCCTGGTGGCCGTGCGCCGCCTCGCCGCGAGGAACTCCGGGATCCCCATCCTCATCCGGTTACCCCCGAAGAGCTCCGGCGATCCGCATACGGTGAACGCATCGATCGCTCTGGGGGCTCCCCTCATCGATGGGATTGGCGACGGGGCGGTCGTTGCCGCCGAGGACCTCGCCGCCGAGATCCATCTGGCGTTTGGGATCCTGCAGGCGACCGGGGCGCGCACCACGCGCACCGACTACGTGGCCTGCCCCTCGTGCGGGCGCACGCTCTTTGACCTTCAGACCACCACAGCGCGCATTCGGGCGCGGACCGACCACCTCGTCGGCGTGCGCATCGCGATCATGGGCTGCATTGTGAACGGGCCGGGCGAGATGGCCGACGCGCATTTCGGGTACGTCGGGGGCGCACCGGGTCAGGTCAATCTGTACGTCGGCAGGGAGTGCGTCGAGCGGGCCGTTCCCGAAGCGCAGGCCGACGAACGCCTCATCGCCCTCATCAAGTCGCACGGGCGCTGGGTCGACCCCGAGCCGGACTGATCCCGCCTACCCCTGGGTCTGGCAGGGTGGCGCGTTGATCGGGATCTCACCTGAACCGTCGTCGTTGACGAGAACCCGGATCTGGAGACGTCGATTGAGCGGGCGTGATCCCTGATACGCCGTGATGCCCAGGAAGTACTGCGTCCTCGCGTAACCAGGGCACACGTTAATCACAACATTCTGGGGCACGTTGGCGCGGAGGTTCACCGGGTCGAGCGGCGACAGGATCGGGGTGAGGCCTTGGTAAATGGTGCCGAACTGGACGTCGTTCACGTCGTAGTTGCTGGTCATCGTGACCGTGACGCGCTCCGCGCTCTGATCTTGCAGTACGAGGCTCCGCCGGATCAGGGGCAGGTCCCACTTGATCTGGATCGGCAGAATCGTGATGCGCATGCGCAGGAGGGGACTGATCGCTTCGAGGCCGTTGGTCGGCCGGAAGACGAGGTTGGCTCGGGACGTGCGGTTCACCATCGGCGCGGTGAACACCATGCGGATGCGGCGCGGTTCTCGGGCCGGGACGATCCCCGGCACGTTCTCGAACCGGACCTGCGCCGAGAAGTTGCTGCGCATCTCGTACTCATTGAGATCCACGTTCGAGTTGATCGTGAACTCGCGCACGATCTCGCCTCCCGATCCCACGACGGTGCGGACCGGAGCGCGCTCTCCGGTAGCCGGATCGATGAGGTTGCCGAAGTTGACTTTGGGCACGGGGATCTCGACAGAGATCGGCAGCACGCCGACCAGCCCTTCGGTGTTCAGCAGTCGGACCTTCGCGACGTAGAAGTATCGATCGGCGCTGCCGCGAGATTCGGGAATCGTGATCTCCAGATTGATCGTATCGCTCTCGCCGGCGCGGAGCGCCCTGGTCGCATCGAACGCCGAACTGGTCGCGTCGATCTGCAGGCTGCTGGGATTGCTCTCGATCTCGAGCAGCATCGGCTCGGTATCCACGTTGACCGTTACGGTCACCGACGGGGAATACGTGTCACCCCGAGCGAGCGGCCGCCGGAATAGCCGGCAGAAGGGAGAGGATCAGCAGCAGGGCAGTCACAGTTCGGGTGACCCGCGTCAAGGATTGAGTATCGGTTCGCCGGCGCGAGGCGAGAATGGCAAGAAGGTCATAGGAGTACCCATGCCTATAATCGGTGCCGCCCGCCGAATCCCCTAAGGATAGACTCCGTGCCCCTGATGGAGACCCTCAAGCGCGTCCTTCTTCCCAATGCCTCGAACGATCCGTACGCGCCGTACCACAGCCACTACGAGATCGTAGATGCACGGGGCGAGGTATTTGCATCGGGTGGCGTGCCCGTGATCTTCTTCGAGGATGGCCCCGCCCTCGCGAAGCAGGCGCTGCTCGCGCGCCAGGAACCGGCGCGGGGCTGGCGTATCCGCCGGCGCCGTTAGTCCTGGAGCGAGACGGGCACGACTTCGCCCGTTCTGGCCGCCCGGACCGCGGCATCGAGCAGCGCGACCACATCCCGCGCCTGTCTGCCGGTGACAGCGAGTGGGGCTCCGGCGTTGAGGTGCTCGCTGACGTTTTCGTAGTACGAGAGCCACCAGCCCTGTACAGGCTCGATTGCGATCTGCGCTAAGGCGCCGCCGAAATCGGTCGTCACCCGCGTGCGCTCGTCGGCCAGCTCTTGGGCCCCATCCGGCCGCCCGTCCGTACGGAAGGCCCGTTCCTGGGGGTCGAGGCCGTTGCGGGTCAGCGCGCCACGGTCGCCGAGCACGAACCAGCGCGGTTTGGCGATGCGCGCCAGATTTGAGATCTCGATGGTGAAGAGTGTCTCATCCGCGAAGCGGATCGTCGCCCGGGCGTGATTCCCGATCGCGGGAACCGCGCGCGGCCTCAGCAAGTAGGCAGTGACGCTAATCGGCGGCGCGGCCACGAGTTGGAGCGCCTGGTCAAAGAGATGGGCGCCCCAGTCGTGGAACAGGCTGCCCATGATCTCCGGCTCCGCGCGCCACGTACGCCGCGGCTCCCGGTACGTGAAGACGGTCGATTCGAACACGTACGGGCGCCCGAGGAGGCCGGCCTCGATCGCGTGGCGTAGCGTCAGATAATCCCAGTCCCAGCGCCGGTTGTGGAAGGCGCTCAGCATCAACCCGCGCCGTCCCGCCCGCTGGAGCAGATCGTCGGCGTCCGGCACGGCGATCGTGAGCGGCTTGTCGACGACCACGTGACGCCCGCTCTCGAGCGCCTGCCGTGCTAGCGCGGCATGGGTATTGTGAGGCGTCGCGATGATCACCATCCGCACGGCCGGATCGGCGAGAAGTCCCTCGATCGCGGTGTAAACCGGCACGTCGTGTTCGACCGCCGCCGCGCGTCGCTTCTCCGGATCGCGCGCCACGATGCCGACGAGGCGAAGGCCGGGACAGCGGGAGACCAGATGGCTGTGGAACACCCGCCCGGCGTAGCCGTAGCCGACCAGGCCCACGCCGATCACCGCGCGATCATACGCCCTGGCGGGGTGAGTCCACGGCCGATCCCGGTGTCCGGACCGATGCCATCGCTGGCTGCCGATCACGACCTAACCCGGGTTCCGGCACCATTCCTGCACCTGACGAGCGTGCGATTGCGAGCCAGATGCGATGCTGACGTTCGCGTTGAGATAGTCGGATGGATCGCGCGTGTCCGCGAGTTCGAGGTCGCTGCCAAACTCGCGCAGGACGGAGAAGTGGACGTGGTTGAATTGCCCGGGGCCCATGTCCTGCAGGTAGCCTACGGTCTGTCCGCGGATAACCGTGCTCCCAACCCCGACGGTAATGTTCGACATGTGCGTGTAGTAGGTCGAGATGCCCAGTTCTGGATGGCGGATGTTGACGCCCACGCTGGATCGGAGGCGGACGATGCCACCGTACGCCGCGTAGACGGGCGATCCGGCCGGGCTACCGATATCGATGCCGTGGTGGACTCCGGATGCCGGGCATCCGCCGTCACCGGCGCATGGCTGTCGGTAGACCCACCCCAGCCACCCGGTGCGAGGCAGGGCTAGGACGGCGCCGGGACACGCGGCGGGCGGCATAGGGGTCGCGGTCGCGGTGGGGATCGGCGTGGCGGTTGCGGTGGGAGTCGCCGTGGGCGTCGGGGGCGAGTCGCGCGCGAGGATGGGGAACCGCAGCGTGACGGCGTTCTGAGGCGTGGCCGCGCCGACCGGTGCGCCGGCCGCCAGAAGCACCGCCCACGCCGCGGCGACGAGGAGGGCCGTGGCCTGGAGACCGTGGCGCGCCCGCCATTTATGCAAACGTTTCTTGCCTTTTGATCCGTCAAGGACCGGTGGTTACAATGACCGCCGGTTCTCCTCGCCCAGGGGGTTAGCGCACGATGCCGACGATCACGACGCGAACCAGAGTAGACGACCTGGTATCAGAATTCCCGGAGAAGGCGCCGGTGCTCCTGTCCTACCGGCTCCCCCGCGCGGGCGCGACCCAGGAACAGCAGGCCGACGCCTGGATGTCGGCCGGGTCCATCGGCGATGCCGCGACCCGGAACGGGATGAGCGCGCCCGACCTCGACCGACTGATCGGTGAACTCAACGGCTTGTCGCCGCAGGAGGCCGATGTCGACGAGGGGCGCCGTATTCGCCTGCTCGCGTTTCTGCGCAGCGAGACCGACATTCAGTTCCTCCAACGTGGGAAGCGGTACCAGGTCGATTCGGGCACCATCGACTGGTTCCGCGCCAACGTGAAGTGCCAGTACGCCTGTCCCGTCCATACCGACGTGCCGGGGTACATCGCCCTCATCGCCGATGGCAAGTACGAGGAGGCCTACCAGCTCAATCGGAAGGCGAACATCCTTCCCGGCATCCTGGGACGGATCTGTTCTCATCCTTGTGAGACGGCCTGTCGCGCCTGCGACGTGGATGGCGCGATTTCGATCTGCCGCTTGAAGCGATCTGCCGCAGACCACCGGGGCGAGTGGCGGACGATCAAGAAGGAGCCGTGGCGGCAGGAGAAGGTTGCCGTCATCGGCTGTGGCCCGGCCGGACTCGGTGCCGCCAACGATCTGGCCCTGATGGGGTACGGCGTCACGATCTACGACAAGTACCACGTGCCGGGCGGCACCCTCTGGTCGGGGATTCCCGAGTTCCGCCTCCCGCGCGATCTCGTGCTCGCGGAGGTCCGCAACATCGAGGAACTGGGCGTGGAGGTGAAACTGAAGGTCGAGGTCGGCCGGGATGTGACCCTCGACGAACTGCGCCAGAAGTACGACGCGGTGATCGTCGCGTCCGGGTGCATGGGCCCGTCGCGTCTCCGCATCCCGGGCGAGGAACTCGCCGGGATGTACTACGGCATCGAGCTGATGGAGGAGGTCAACTTCACCTATCAGTTGAAGAAGATGGGGCGGAAGGTGGTCGTCATCGGCGGCGGATATACCGCGATGGACTGCTCACGATCGGCGCTCCGAATGGGAGCCGACGATGTGTACGTCGTCTACCGCCGCTCGCGGAACGAGATGACCGTGGACGAAGAGGAGCGCGGCGAGACCGAGCGCGAAGGTGTCACGTTTGAGTATCTCGTCGCGCCACTCGAGATTCTCGGCGATGAGAACGGGCGCATTCGCGGCATACGCTGCGTCCGCACACGCCTGGGGGAGCCGGACGCCCGCGGCCGACGGTCTCCCGTTGCCATCGAGGGGAGCGAATTCATCATCGAGTGCGATACCGTCGTCGCCGCGGCGGGCCAGTTTTCCGTCAATACGCTCCTCAGCGCCGACGTCAAGGTCGCCGAGCGCGAGGGCCGTGTTCTCATCGACCCGCGCACCTACTCGACGACCGCGAATGGTGTGTTCGCCTGCGGCGACTTCACGACCGGCCCTGCAACAGTCATTGAGGCTATCGCCCACGGACGAAAGGCGGCGGTGCAGGTCAATCGTTTTCTCCAAGGGGATCGGCCGCGGTTCACCGAGCGCGCGCAGTTCAAGCTCGTCCACGCGATGGCGAGCCCCGAGGACTACAGCGACGCGCCCGTAACCGGCGAGCACATCACCGAGTGGACGGCCACCGCGATGAGCCGCCGCCTGCAGTGGGGCGACGACTACGACGTGCACGGACGCACGCCGAACCCGATGATTCAGGTTCCGCTCCGCATCTCCGACTTCAAGCGCGAGGTGGAGACGGGGTTCAACCGCACCTCTGCCTACAAAGAAGCCAAGCGCTGTTATCAGTGCCAGCTGAACATCATCATCGATGGGCAGATGTGCATCCTCTGTAACGCCTGCGTCGACGTCTGCCCGATGCGCATCATCGAGATGATCCCGCTGGAGCGCATTGCGTCGCTGGATGGCAATACCGATATCGCCCAGGTCGCGCGGGCCGATCTCGGCCCGTTCGGCGCGGCGATGGTGATTGATGAGAAGACCTGTATCCGCTGCGGCCTCTGCGTCAAGCGGTGCCCCACCGGATGCCTGACGATGACGCATTTCGAGGCCACCGGCGATCCTGGCGAACTCTGGGATGCGCCGCTGAAGGAGTTAACTCTCGCCTGACGGGCGAGCGGCGGAGAGAGTATGCAGGGCACGCGCCAGGCGGTCGTCGAACTCCTGCGGCAACGAACCGAGGTCTCGGTCCGGGAACTTGCGGGCGCCCTCGGCGTCACCCAGATGAGCGTGCGCCTCCACCTTGCTGCGCTGTGTCGCGGGGGATTCGTGACCTCTCGGGAGATCCACCAACCGATCGGTCGGCCGAGCCACTGCTTCCGCCTGACCGAGAAGGCGAGCGATCTCTTCCCGCGAGCGTACGTGCGCCTGGCCGATCTGGTGTTCGCGGCGGCCACCGCCAGCGGCCATGAGGAGAGCCTCCGCACCGCCCTCGTCGATGAACTGATGCGACGTCATGGCGCGCAGCTCGCGGGGGGAAGCCTGGAGGACCGGGTGGAGGCACTCGGCGATATCCTCGCGCAGGAGGGCTTCACGCCGTCCGTGGAGGCCGATGGCCAGGGTCTCCTCCTGCGGACGGGACACTGTCCCTACGAGGGGGTCGCCGCCCGCCACGGGTGCCTCTGCGATGCCGAGTGCGGCTTCATCTCCCTGGCTCTGGGCGGTGATGTGTTGGTCGAGCGGGTCGAGTTCCGGCGCGGTGGCGATCGCGACTGCAGCTACAGGCTGCGCCTCCTGCCGCGTTTCGAGGTGGTTTCCAGCAATTAGACTTCGCGTCTATGACGGACTCCACACGACGCTCCCCCTCCGACCCCGAGGCGCAGGGCCGCGCCGGCCAGCCGGGCAATGCACCCGGACAGATCGAAGGTCCCCTCACCGTTCTTGTCGTCGCGGCTCACCCGGATGATCCAGAGTTCGGCGCCGGCGGCACCAGCGCACTCTGGGCGAAACAGGGTCGCGAGGTCTTCCAGCTTGTGTGCACGAACGGCGAGAAAGGCAGTTCCGATCCGGAGATGACTTCGGATCGGCTGGTGGAGCTGCGCGAGGAGGAGCAGAAATGCGCCGCCGCCACGCTCGGCGTCAAGAAGGTGTACTTCCTCCGCCTGCCCGATGGGGAGATCAGCCCCGATCTGACGCTCCGCCGAGGGATTGTCAAGGCGATCCGCATGGTTCGGCCGGAGATCGTCATCACGCACGACCCGACCAATGTCTACGGCGACAACAATCTCACCCACCCCGACCACCGCGCCGTCGGCCACGCCACGCTGGACGCGATCTACCCGACCGCGCGCGATCGCCTCAACTTTCCCGAGCACGAGAAGGCCGGACTGCTCCCCCACAAGGTCCGCGAGGTTCTGCTCTGGGGCGCGAAGGAGCCGAACTTCTGGGTCGACATCGCCGAGACGTTTGACACCAAGATCGCCGCGCTGCGCTGCCACACTACGCAGATCCCGGACACCGAGCAGATGGAGAAGCGGATGCGCGAGCGCGCCGAGCAACTCGCCCGCGAACGTCCGGCTGACGATACCCGTCCCCTCCTGGCCGAGGCGTTTCGCCGGATCACACTGCTTCGCTGACGGCGCTGCCTACAATTTCGCAAGAGGAGTGAGCAAAATGGCCGCCGCCGTCACCGAACAGCAGGTTCTTGCCGCCCTCTCACACATCATCGATCCCGATCTCCATCGTGACGTTGTGTCGCTGGGATTCATCAAGAACCTCACGATCGCGAATGGCGATGTCTCCTTCGACTTCGAGCTCACCACTCCGGCGTGTCCGGTCAAAGATCGCTTCCTCGAGCAAGCCCAGACGCTCGTGCGGGCAATCCCGGGCGTGACGAACGTCGCCTGCACGATGACCGCGAATGTGCGCTCGTCGGGCGGCGGCCACCAGTCCGCCATCAAACTCGAGGGTGTGCGCAACATCGTCGCTGTCGGCGCGGGCAAGGGGGGCGTGGGAAAGTCGACCTGTGCCGTCAGCCTCGCCGTGGCCTTGAGCGAGACCGGCGCTCGTGTGGGGTTGCTCGACGCCGATATCCACGGCCCGAACGTCCCGCTGATGATGGGCCTGAGCCAGCCTCCCCATCAGACCGACGGGAAGATCGTGCCCGGCATCAGTCACGGCGTGAAGGTCATGTCGGCAGGGTACTTCGTGCAGGAGAACCTGCCGCTCATCTGGCGCGGGCCGATGGTGGGCAAGATGATCCAGGAGTTGCTCGGCGGGGTCGACTGGGGCGAACTCGACTACCTGGTGGTCGACCTGCCGCCGGGCACCGGCGACGCGCCCCTCACCCTCGCCCAGGCGATCCCGCTCTCCGGCGCCGTGATCGTGACGCAGCCGCCCGATGTCTCGCTGATGGACGCGACCAAGGCGCTGGCGATGTTCCAGAAACTCGAGGTGCCGATTCTGGGCATCGTCGAGAACATGAGCTACTTCATCTGCCCGTGCTGCGGCGAGCGGACCGAGATCTTCTCGCATGGCGGCGGCCGGGCCGCGGCGGAGCGGTTGAAGGTGCCCTTCCTCGGCGAGATCCCCATCAACGCGCGCATCCGCGAGGGCGGCGACACCGGCACACCGATCCTCGTCGGTGAGCCCACGTCACCCGAGGCGGACGCGTTCCGCCAGTTCGCGCGGAATACTGCGGCGCGTGTGAGCGTGCTTCAGAACATGCGCGCCGCCGAGGCGGCCAGGGGCAGCAAGCAGTTCATCAAGTTCTTCGACTGAGCGGAGCGTCGGCGAGGGGCTGATTCAGGCGCGCGCCGGCTCGCGCGCCATCGCACGCGCGGAGTCGTACGCCGCGGCCACGATCGCATCGACATCCGCCGGGGTGTGCGCCGCGCTGACTCCATGGTGCCACACCGGGTTGACGTACACGCCGCGATCGAGCATCTCGCGACTGAAGCGCAACTGCATCTCCCGATCGAAGGTCGCGGCCCGGGCGTAGGCCGTGACCCGCGTTGCCGGATCCAGGCCGAAGTAGAGGGCGAACCGCGCGCCCACGCCCTGCACGCGGATCGGGACTCCCGCCCGCCGGAACGCGTCGTCGAGTCCCCGGTACAGCCGCTCGTGCGTGGCGAGGAGATTGGGCCAGAACTCCGGCCTGCCGATCGTATCCAGGAACGCATGCGCCGCCAGGACGGGGATGAGGTGGGCGTTGTACGTGCCGGTGTGGACGGCGGGTCCAAGCGGTGAGACGATCGACATCACGTCGCGCCTGCCACCGAAGACCGAGAGCGGCACGCCTCCGGCGACGGCCTTGCCCAGCGCAGTGAGGTCCGGTGTGACGCCGAACCGGGCCTGCGCCCCACCCGGACCGGTCCGGAACCCGGAGAGGATCTCATCGAAGACGAGCAGCGCGCCAGCGGCCCGGGTCCGCGCCTGGAGCGCTTCGAGGAAGCCGGGAAGCGGCTCGATCGCGCCTGCGTCGTAGTTGATCGGCTCGAGTACCACCGCGGCGATCTCCGCGCCGTGACGATCCATGACCAGCGCGAACGCGCCGAGGTCGTTGAAGGGCACCACGACGACGCCGGTCTCCGCTCCAGGGGGCATTCCGGCGGTCTCCGGGCGGAGCGCGGGCAGGAGGACATCCGCTGAGCGCGGGAAGTTGAATGCGAGCGCATCGTTGAACCCGTGGAAGTGTCCCGCGAACTTCACGATCAGGGGGCGACCGGTAAATGCTCGCGCGATGCGGGTGAGGTAGAAGGTGGCCTCCGTGCCGGTGGTGGTGAAGCGCACCATCTCGAACGAGGGGATGAGATCGACCAACCGCTCGGCGAGTCGGATCTGCTCCTCGCCATCGTAGGCGCAGATGAGGCCGCGCTGGCCTGCCTCGGCGATGGCGTCGACGATCGCGGGGTGGCCGTGGCCGAGGAGTGCCGCCCCATTCGACATGCACGTGTCGAGGAGCGTGCGCCCATCCTCGAGCGTGACGCGACTGCCGGCCCCGGAACGGAAGTAGAGCGGCTCACCGATAGCGGGGTTCGTCCGTGCGGCCGCGGTCACCCCGCCGGGCAGTACCCGCTCGGCGCGAGGAAAGAGGCTGTCTGGCACGGTCGCGAAGTGTACCCGTTCGTCGGACCGGGCCGGGGAGCGCGGGACAGTGCCCGAAGCGAGGAGGCAACGACGCGCATCGACAGGAAGCCCCGACCTGGGCACGGTGGCCTTCACCTACCATCCCATCGGCACGCTGGCGACTCAGACCGATGCGCGGCGCAATAAGACCGGGTACGCCTACGACGTGCTCGGTCGCATCACCCGAGTCTGGTGACCGTTGGAGTGGGTCGAACCGAACGTGCACCTCCTCCGTCCCAGCGTCCCCGTACCGGCGACCGGATCGGCGCTGCGCACCGACGGGGCGGTGAGCTACCCGCTGACGGATTACCTCGGCTCGACCCGCATCCGCCTGGACGTCAACGGCGCCTCGCAGGATGGGCAACGGTAGCGGCCGTGGGGCAATCAGCGCGAGCCGGGAATGAACCTGGGCACGGATCGGCGGTACACCGGCCAGGTGTGGGACGCCGCGATCCCTCCTCGAGCGGGCACCAACCTGCCGTGGGAGTCGGCAATCGCCCGCCCGCCGAAGATCAGCTGTACCGGCTCAGCATCCGATCGATGACCGCGCGCCGGTTGCTCTCATCGCCGACGTGCTGGGTACGGAGCGCGTCGGTATAGGTCGGCACACCTTCCTCGCGGTACAGGAGGCCGGAGTAGTACGGATCTTGCGAGTCGGCCAGCGCCAACGCGGCCACCTTGTTCGCCGGGTCGTGGTCCTTCGGAACATCCGCGATCTCCTCGCGGTACGACTTAAAGGTGTTCACCTTGTTGAATGTCGGGCAGGGGGAGAACACGTCGATTATCGAGAAGCCGGCGTGGTCAATCCCCTTCACGATGAGGTCGGCGACCTCCTTCGGGCGGCCCGAGAACGCGCGCGCCACGAAGGTCGCGCCCGCGGTGATCGCGAGCATCAGCGGATTCAGCGGCCTATCGATCGCGCCGTTGGGGGTGGACTTCGTCACGAACCCGAACCCGGAGGTCGGCGAGGTCTGCCCCTTGGTCAGGCCGTAGATCGCGTTGTCCATCACGATGTAGGTGATGTCGAGGTTCCGCCGCACCGCGTGGACAAAATGGCCGGCCCCGATCGCGAACGCATCGCCGTCGCCACCAAACGCCAGCACCTTCAGATCCGGGTTCGCGACCCGGATGCCTGTCGCGACCGGCATCGCCCGGCCGTGGATCGTGTGAAAGCCGTAGGTGGACATAAAGTACGGAAGCCGCGACGAGCAGCCGATGCCCGAAACGCAGACGACGTCCTTCGAGCTATAGCTCTTCGCGACCAGCGCGTTGTAGACCGCGTTGAGCACGCCGAAGTCCCCACATCCCGGGCACCAGGTCGGCTTCTCGCCGCTCTTGTACTCGTCGATCGTGTGCACCACGTCAGACACGCTGCGCTACCTCGCTTTCGACAAACGCGACGATGTCGCGCGACTTGAACGGCGTGCCACCGTAGATGTTCATGCGAATCAGATCGTTGCGGTACCGCGCCGCCATCAGCATCGCCAGCTGGCCGCTGTAGTTCACCTCGGGGACGATCACGCGGCGCTTTCCCATCACGAAGTCCCGCAATTGGTGGTCCGGCAGAGGCCAGACCATCTTCGGCGCGATCGCGTCGACGGGAATGCCCCGCTCGGCGAGCGCGTCGACCGCTTCGCGGACGCTCCCCATCGTCGTACCCCAGGTCACGATGCCGATCTCGGCGTTCGGATCGCCGTGTCGCTCGGCCTCCGGCGCGTCGCGCATCGCGTACTCCAGTTTGCGGAACCGCTTCTCGGTCATTCGCGAGTGGGTGACCACGTCGTATCGCGGTCGGCCCGTCTCGTTGTGTTCGAGGCCGGTTGCCACGTACTGGCCGCCGGCCATTCCCGGCAGGCTCATCGGCGAGACGCCCGTTTCGCTCGGCGCGTACCGGAGGTAGCCGCCCTCCCCCGGGTGGATCGGCACCTTGCCGTTCGCGCCGTTCGCGTGTCCGTTCGGGCTGTAAAGGTCGCGATCGATCACGGTGACGCGGCTGATGTCCGGCTTCGGGATCGCGCTCATGCGCATCATCAACACAGTGTCCGACAGAAGGATCACCGGGCACTGATACTTCTCGGAGAGGTTGAACGCGTTGACAGCCTGGTAGAAGGAGTCCTCGACACTCGTGCACGCCAGCACGATCCGGGGCACCTCGCCGTGGCCGCCCAGCGCGGCCAGGTACAGATCGCCCTGCTCGTGGCGGGTGGGGAGCCCGGTGGACGGCCCGGCGCGTTGGGCGTCGACGAGGACGAACGGCAATTCCGCCATCGTCCCCAGGCCGAGCGCCTCGACCATCAGGCTGAATCCCGGCCCCGAGGTCGAAGTAACCGCCTTCGCCCCCGCGAAACTCGCACCGAGGCACATCGTGATCGCGGCCATCTCATCCTCGGCCTGGATGACCGTGCCGCCGACCTTGGGTAGTTCGCTCGCCAGAAACTCCATCACGTCGCTCGCCGGAGTGATCGGATATCCGGCGAAGAAGTTGGCGCCGGCGGCCAGCGCGCCCAGCGAGAGCGACTGCGCCCCGGAGAGGACGATCGTATCCGGCCGTGCCGGCGGCGCGGCGATGGCGTACTGCGCGCGATCCGGAATGCTGGCTTGCACGTAGTCGATGCCGGCCTGCAGCGCGCGCATGTTGATCTGAACGATCTCCTCGCCCTTGCGCTGCCAGCGATCCCGGAGCAGACGCTCGGCGTGCGTCGTCGGCAATCCGAACAGCGCCGCGCAGACGCCAACCGCCACGACGTTCTTGCCCAGTTCGAACTTGAGTTGGTTCTTGGCGATATCCGTCAGCGGCACGGGGAGCTGGCGCCAGCGATCCGTCTCCGGCGGTGTGAACTCCACGGAGTCGTAGAGCAGAAGCCCGCCCTTCTTCAGGTCCGGCGTGTTCCGCTCGTACGCTTCCTGATTGAAGGCGAGGAGAATGTCAATCTCGTCGCCCTGGGCGTACAGCGGATGATCGCCCAGGCGGACCTGGAACAGGGCGTGCCCACCCTTGATCTCTGCCGGAACCGTCCAGTACGTGATGACATGGAAACCGCCGCGCGCGGTCGCCTGCGCCAGGAGGATGCCGGTGGACTGCACGCCCTCCCCGGCTTCGCCGGCGACGCGGATCACGAGATCGTGAGCCATGATGAGAGTGCCTCGCCTTTCGCGCTTCTGGGACGTACCCCAAGGAATCTTACCCGAGCCCGTCCCTCGCACCGAGTTTTGATAGATCAACCTTTTCTATCTATCCGATAAGACACACACGCGCGTCGAACTGTGAGCGACGCACCGTCACCCCGTGGTCCTCGCATCCACCGAGTGGACGGTGCGGGTATCTGCCGTACACTGCGCGCAGGGACGCGGGGTCACGGGGCACCGCGCGATGGGAGATGCCATGGTCGTAGTTCGCTGCGAGATCACACGCCGGGAGCCGTTCGCTGACGGCATCTCTTTCGGCGCGGTGGGGCCATACGAGCGGTTCGATGGATTCCTCCACTACGCGGTCGACCCGCTCCACGGGGCAAATCGGTCGATCGTCGATCTCGACCGCGCGCCGCGCAACGCGCAGGGGCGCGCAACTTTTCGTGCCGGGTTTTGTCTCCTCCACCCGGCCGATCCCGCGCGGGCGCGGCGGAGCCTCCTCTACTTCGTCGTCAACCGGGGGCGTCTGGGCCTGCCGATGAACCGTCCCGCGGTGCAGCCCGAGCCTGTGGACCGTTTCGACTACGGCGATGGCTTCCTCATGTGTCATGGATGGACGGTCGGGATGGCCGGGTGGCAGTGGGACGTCGAACCGCGCCCGGGTCTCATCGGTCTGGACGCCCCGCAGGCTATGGAGGGCGACCGCCCCATTCAGGGGGAGATCCTGGTGCAGTTCCAGCCGAACGAGCCCCACCCGGATGAGCTGCTCGCCCATATGCCGCTCCATCCGCCGCCAGGCAAACTCTCCTGGGCGCACCGGCCTTATCCCGCGGCCGACCTGGATGACCCCCGTGCGCGCCTGACGGTGAAGGCCTGGCCGGGCGGTCCCCGATACGCTATCGAACGCTCCCGATGGCGTTTCGCCCGCGACGTCGGCGGTCGTCCGGTTCCCGACGATCGGTATGTCTGGCTCGAAGGTGGCTTCCAGCCTGGACTCGTCTACGAACTGGTGTATCGCACACGGATCTGCCCGGTCGTCGGGACCGGACTCCTAGCGACGCGTGACTGCATCTCCTTTCTCCGATACGGCACCGCGGCGGAGGGGAACCCCCTCGCCGGTGTCATCGATGTCGCGCACGGTTTCGGCGTCTCGCAGTGCGGGCGGTTCCTCCGTCAGTTCCTGTACGACGCACAGAACCTCGACGAATCGGGTCGCGTCGTCTTCGACGGCGTCATCCCCGACGTCGCGGGTGCCCGACGCGGCGAGTTCAACCACCGTTTCGCACAACCGTCCTCGCAGCACGCCTTCGGCTTCGGCCACATGCCGCCCTTCACCGACGGTGATGTCTTCGACCCGGTCACCGGAGTCACCGATGGACTACTGCGCCGCCAGCGTGAGCGCGGTGGCGTGCCGAAGGTCATCACGCCGAATACGTCGTCGGAGTACTGGCGGATCGACTGCTCGCTTATCCACACCGACCCCACAGGCGCGCACGACGTCGAGCCGCCCCCGGGCTCGCGTGTGTACCTGATGGCCGGCACCCAGCATGGTCCGGGGACACTGCCGCTAAATGACCTCACTCCCGCAGGCGCGCGTGGCGCCCACTCCTTCGATGTCGTCGACTACATGCCCGTCCTGCGCGCGATGCTGGAGAGCCTCGATCGATGGGTGCGCGATGGGGTGGAGCCGCCGCCCAGCGTGTTCCCTCGCCTCGCGGACGGCACCGCTGTCCCGCGCGAGCATGTTCTGGAGAAGCTGGCGCGCATCCCCGGTGTCACGACGCTGGACCCGGCCCTGCTCCCACGCCTGGCGCGCGTCGATCTGGGGCCGGAGGCCTCGCGTGGGATCGGGTGTTTCCCGGCGCGAGCCGGCGCGACCTACGCCAGTTACGTGAGCGACGTGGACGAGTCCGGCAACGAGGTCTGTGGGATTCGCCTACCCGACCTTACCGCGCCGGTAGGCTCCCACCTGGGCTGGATCCCCCGCCACGTCAGTCAGGGCGGGCTCGGTCAGGGCGTGGACATGTATGGGTCGACCATCCCGCTCCCCGCGACACGTGCCGAGCGGGAGCGCCGGGACGACCCTCGCCTGGCGATCGGCGAGCGGTATCGCGATCGCGAGGACTATCTCGCCCGTGTCCGCGCCGCGGCGGAAGAACTGGCCCGCCAGCGCTACCTGCTGGTCGAAGACGTGGAGGTGGTCGTCGCCAACTGTGCGGTACGGTACGATGCCTTCGCCGCGATTCCCGCCGGAGCCACGCGGTAGCGCAGCACCAACCCCACTGCGGCGAACTCGGACTCAAGCGGCCGCGCCGCCTCAGGCGCGGCCGAACGTCCGCTGCGGCGTGCCAGGCGCCAGAGAGAAGTGCGTATGGATCGCGCGGAGCGCGCCATCATCGTCAACACGGAAGATGACAGTGGCGCGACCGGGCCGATCGAATGGTGCGTGGATCTCGTCGAATCCGGTCGATGACCACGGGCAGACGGCCCAGCGCATCGACCCCGTCCCTCCGGTCGCCAGCGCGGTCATATCGAAGTGGAACCCCTCGATATTCGGCCAGATGCCGTGCCACTGTTCCTCGGTCAGCCGGCCGAGGCCACGGACGAGCGAGGCGCGTGTGCCGAAGCCAATGACATCGGCGGCAAAGAGGGCACGGGCCGCCGTGAAGTCGCGCGTCTGGACGCAGGTTTCCATCTGGCCAAACCAGGCGCGGATCATCGCGTCGTCACGAGTCTCATCCACGGTGGCTACCTCCCACGCGCATCGGCGCCAACCGTAGGCTACCGACGGCGCGATACAGGTCCGATTGCGCGGTGGGCGAGCGGATCGACGGCCTCGCGCGGCGGCGGCAGCGGCGCGGTGTCGCTCTCGATGCCGTCAAACGCGGCGAGTCCCCGCTCGATCTCCGCTCTGCCCCGTAGCCCGATGAGAAGGTGCGCCAGTTCGCCCAGCGGTGTGCGCGGTTGTTCGCTATCGTCGGACACGGCCGCGAGCAACTCGGCGGCTCGCCGCCGGGGCGCGCAGATCCCCGCCGCGATCTCACTGCCCTGCCGGAGCAGGTTGCGCGCTGTGTCGGACGATCCCGCCCTACGCTCGCGGTCGGCCAGACGTGCCAGGGCGAGCACCGCGATCGGCCCGCGCCCGTGGACGCGATCGAGGGCGCGCTGGAGATGGGCGTGGGCTCGACCCGTATGGCGCGCGGCCAGGACCGTTCCCACCAGAAGTTCGGCGCGGGCCACCGCAGCCGGCGATCCTCCGCCGGCGATCGCCGCCTGTGCCGCGGCGAGCGCCGCGACCTCCTGTCGCTGTGCCAGCAGCGCTTCTGCCCGGATCGCGAGCGCGGCCGCATCGGTGTCACGCTGGATCGTGGCGAGCGCGCCGGCCGGATCCCCCGTCGCCAGCAACGCGTCGGCCCGCTCCGCCCGGGCGCGCGACTCCTCTTCCGGCGCGGCCAGCACCTCGCCGACCGTGCACCCCAGGCGCCCAGCGATGTGGTACAGCGTCGCAAGAGAAGGCGCGACAAGTCCCCGCTCGGCGCGACTGAGCAGGCTGATCGAGACGTCGGGGCCGGCCAGATCGGCCAGCGTGAGGGGCGGGCGATGCTCGGCGCGTAACCGGCGTAGCCGCGCGCCATGGGTCTCGCTCCAGCCGGGCGACATTCCCCGAAGTGTACCCGAATGTGAGCCTGTCTGTTGCGTCGGAAGCAAAGAAGGTTGACAATAGTGGACCTCGGCGGCCATCGTGTTGCGACTCAGGAAAACAGGGGTAAGCACCGAGTGCCACGGGCATTGATCACCGGCGTGACCGGACAGGACGGCAGCTATCTGGCCGAGTTCCTACTCGCACGCGGCTACGAGGTGTTTGGCACCATCCGTCGCACCTCCCTCTCGATCGACGACCGCATCCGCCACCTCCTCGACGACGTCCGTCTCATCGACGCTGACCTGCTCGACCAGCTATCGCTCATCAAAGCGGTGCAAACCGCAAGACCGGACGAGGTGTACAACCTGGCCGCGATGTCGTTCGTGCCGACGTCGTTCGTCCAGCCGGTTCTGACCGGCGAATACACGGCGCTGGGCGTCGCGAAGATGCTCGAGGCGATTCGCCTTGCCGACTGGCCAATCCGCTTCTACCAGGCCTCGTCGAGCGAGATGTTCGGGAAGGTTCACGAAATACCGCAGCGAGAGACGACGCCGTTCCATCCGCGCAGTCCCTACGGGGTGGCGAAGGTCTACGGTCACTGGATCACCGTGAATTACCGGGAGGCGTACGGTCTGCACGCCTCCAGTGGAATCCTGTTCAATCACGAGTCGCCGCGCCGTGGGCTTGAGTTCGTCACACGCAAGATCAGCCACGCGGTCGCACGCATCAAGCTGGGATTACAGCGCGAGGTGCGCCTGGGCAACCTCGATGCGAAGCGAGACTGGGGATATGCCGGCGACTACGTCGAGGCCATGTGGCTGATGCTCCAGCAGCCCGAGCCGGACGACTACGTCATTTCGACCGAGGAGACGCACAGCGTCCGCGAGTTCCTCGAGATCGCGTTCCGCCACGTGGGCCTACCCGACTGGGATCCGTACGTTCGGGTCGATCCCAAGCTGCTCCGCCCGGCCGATGTGGAGATCCTGATCGGCGATTCGACGAAGGCGCGCACCAAGTTGGGGTGGAAGCCGCGGGTGTCGTTTGCGGAACTGGTGACGCGGATGGTCGACGCCGATCTCGCCGCGGAGGCCGCGGATTCCCGGCGCCCTGCCCTGCGCTGACCGGCGCCAGTGCCGAATATCGCCATGGGCGGTGCCGGCTGGCGCCGTTCACAGTCGGCGGTGCACGGAGCACGTGGTAGACTGGCGCGCGGTGGTGGTGGGGCCGTGGATGAGGCTGCGCGCGTCGTGGTTCCGCGGGCTCTGTGCGGCCGCCGTTCTGTGTCTATGCGTCCTGCTCGGCGCCGGTCACGTCGCGGCTCAGACCGAGGACTGCGTCGCTCGCGGTTCGATCCCCAATGCGGACGAGATCGCCGAGACTCCGTTCTGGAAGACCGAGTACGTCTTCGACTAGTTCGGGCCTGATACCGCGACGACGGATGGCCTGAGCCTCTTCTTCCTCGATCACACGACGCCGGAACTCATCCGCATGATCCTCGGGGATCCAAGCCTGAAGACGTGCAGTTTGCCCACGCCGTGGGATGGCGGTGACACCGCGGCTCGCGAGCGATCGGTTCTCCTCATCGGGCCGCGTGCTTTCTATCTGCTCGCTACAACAGCGGAGAGCGCTGTTCCGGTGCTGTATCGTGCCGATCGCTTTCCGACGGCGATCCGCGATGGCTGGCGCGAGTTACGCGAGATGGCCGGTGCGGCGACGCTGGGCCTCGCGGCGGTCGCCCAGGACGCGACCGTGTTCGTGCTCCGCTCCGGACCGGGCTTTGCGGTCGACTGGCAGCCGATCGGCTCCGCGGCCGTGGAGGCATCGGTCCAGACCGGCGCGACATCCGACCTCGCGCCGTTCACGAATCGGCCCGCCGCCGGTGCCACCGTCATGCGCGAGGGGATCTACGTCTTCGGCGGGCGGACCACTCCGCGCGACGTGACACGCATTCCGCTGGAGCGCCGCTCGCCCAATACGCCGGAGAACCTCCCCGCGATGACCAACGGTCGGGTCGATGCCCAGGCGCTCGTCCACGGCAACTTCATCTATCTCGTCGGCGGGAACGATGACGGTAAACCGGCGATCGAACGCACGCGGTATCCCGTATCAACCGATCCGGCGCGCGTCGTATGGGATCCGCTGCCCGCACCTCCGGCCGAGGGCGGTGCGATCATCAGCGCCGTCGTGAGTCGCGGCAAGCTCTGGATCGTCCGCGAGGAGGGTCAGATCCAGTCGATGCTGCTCGCCGACATTGCTCCCGGGAACGCTCGCGGCCCACTGGGATCGTACGATACGACCGGTCTACCGCGTCGCGAAGGGCGACAGTTTCACGCTGGAGATGCCCTGGTCCTATTCGGGCCCGGCGACGCTCGATCGCGTTACGGTCGACCTCCAAGCATCCCAGTTTTACAGCACCGACGATCGACGTGACTTCGCGCGCGTCACCAACCCCACGATCACGAACATGAACCTTGCGGCCACGCCGCACAAGAGCCCCGTAGGGGCGCCTTCGGTGATGCTGAGTGTCACGATTCCGCAGGACGCGAATGTCCGCTTCCGCGCACGCACTCAGTATCTCGCGATGGTCACGCCGAAAGCAGGATCCGGCCGCGACTGTCGGCAGACCCTCTTTCTTCCTCCGTGTCAACTGACGCTCGGCCCGCCGCAGGTCGTGCGCTTCATCGTCGATACTGCCACGGCAACACCGACACCGATTGGGGGGTAGCTGTGGCGACGGTAGAAGCGCGTTTCTCGGGTCCGGGCCCAAAGGCGAATGGGCTCGCCGCTGATATCGACGGTCTCTGGGTGGCGGACCAGGTCGACAATCGGATCTACAAAGTGCGGTACGGCGACGGCTCGATCGTTACCTCGTTCGATACGCCGGCTCGTAATCTGAGCGGCTGCGGTTTCGGCGGCGGATCGGTCTGGGGTGGCTCCAACATCCGTCCGGCCGCCGTCACCCGGCATGATCCAGCGACCGGCTGGTGCCAGCAGTACATCATTCTGCCCGACGGCGCGAGCGGCGGGGTTCACGGCGTGGAGTGGCACGAGGGCTTTCTCTGGGTCACTCGTCCGGGCTTTCTCAAACTGCAGAAGATCGATGTGGCCACGGAACAGGTGGTGCACGAGATCCCCTTCCCCGAGCCTCGCAACCACGGCGTCTATTTCGTCGATGGACGCATCGTCGTCAACGAGACGAACAACGGCAACGTCTACGAACTGGATCCCACCGATGGGCGGGTGATCGAGCGATGGAACGTGACGGGCTTTGAGATTCACGGGATGACGCGCGATCCTCAGGGGCAGGTCTGGTTTTGCGATGCGGTGACAAATCGGATCGGCGTCGCGCGCCGGTAATGCCGGCGGTCGGGCCGATCAGTAGTTGACGGTGCGGGTCAGGTGGTAGGGTCGGTCGCCTGACCCGAGCCGCTGTGACTCGTGCCAGAGCCACCAGTCGATCTCAAACGCGCGCGCGCTCACGCCGTATCGGGCGAGGGCATCGCGCAACCGCTCCACTGCCAGGATCGTGTGCGCACGAATTTCGATCTCTTCCCAGCAGTTCGGCGGCAGGAGGAATCGGTGGTCGATCTTCTGCTCGAGGCTGGGGAGGTACACCAAGATGCCCCAGGCGCGGAGGATCTGTGGAAGCTTGTAGTCGGCGAACGCGGTCAGCCGGTCGAGGTCATCGAACGCGCCCCACTTCTCGTCGCCAAACGCACCGTGCAAGTCGGATGCCAGCAACTGCGCCCGCTTGTAGAAGCGCACCTCGCCACCCCGATAGTCGGCAACATCGTCGAAAGAGGGGAACTCGCTCACGACGGAGCGCACCAGGCGTACCGCCGAGCCTCCCGCGGCCTCGATGGCGCGGGCGAACGCCCCCTCGTACCGATCGAGCAGGACCGTCCCGACCTCGTTCAGGTTCTCGGTGCGGCGGGCCAGCATGGGGATCTCCGCCTCGCCTCGAAAGATGCGCGCCACCTCGGCCTGACTCATCGTCGCGAGGTGGCACGCGCTCGTGAGAGGGACGCCTTCATCCATGGCACGGGCGAGACAGTAGGCGAGCGCGACATAGCCGTTGAGTCGCCCGTTCGGCGCCTCGACGATCCATCGCGGCTCGCCCCAGAACGAGAAGTTCAGCGCGTCGAGGACGAGGATGAGATTGCAGTCCCCCTCGTCACCGGTCAGGCGGTGGAACGACCGATCCCAGATCGGAACGGAGAACCGCCGCGCGAGCGACGGCGCGAGCGAGTCGATTGCACCCTGATCCAGGTGCACGTACCGGCTACGCTCGACGACGCGCTGAATCGACTCCAGGACTCCCGAACTCTCCCTCACGGCCATCACGGCGCGGCATTGTAACCGAGGAGATAGGGAGCCGCGCCCGAAGCCGAGTCCCCTGCCCCGGGGCACTGACGATCGCCAGCGCTCCCCCGATCTCGCCGATACGGTCGGCGAGTCCAGCCAACCCAAGGCTGCCGTGCCGCATCAACCCGGCGAGGGTATCCGGCGGCGCGAAGCCGCAGCCATCGTCGATCACCTCGATCTCCACGGTGTCTGGACCCCAGCGCAGATCGATCTGGATGCGGCCGGCGTCGGCGTGGCGGACAGCGTTGTTGACCGCTTCCTGGGCGAAGCGATAGAGCGCAAGTTCGTGGGCGGGCAGCAGATACATCGCCCGACCCTCGGGATGGAGGGAAATCGCCATCTCGGTGGAGCGAGAGACATCCGCGACGTAGGCGGCGATCGCCGCCTCCAGGCCCAGATCCTCCAGGATCGACGGCCGCAGATCGCGGCTGATGCGCCTGACCTCGACCAGGCAGTCGTCGATCATATCGTGGATGCGCACGAGTTCGGCCGCGGCCTCACCCAGCCCGCGGCGGTGTTGCAGCACATCCATCTGGCGTGAGACGGCGACCAGTTGCTGGGCGGTGCTATCGTGCAATTCCCGGGCGAGGCGGGTTCGCTCGCGGGCGGATGCCGCTTCGGCCGCGCGCGCGACCGCGAGTTGAACGTCGGTGCGCTCCTGCGCCAGCGCCAGCGATGCCTGGGCGGCGAGGAGTTTGAGCACCACCTCATCGCCCGGTACCCAGGCGTGGCCGCGCCGAGGCCGCGCGATGACACTGCCGCCCAGCGCCGGATCCGTCACCAGCGGAACGGTGAGCCAGTTCCGACCGATCGCGATCTGGGCCAGCGGGCGGCCCCGCCAGCCCCGGGTGCGCCGCCCCACCGCGGCGCGGATGATCGGCTCCGCTTCGCCGGCGGCGCGCACCGCGATCGCCACTGCCGAGGCGTCCACCAGCGTGATCGCCCAGTTCGCTAGGGCCAGGAGCGACGCATCCCGGTCGGCATGGGCGAGGATCTCCTCCGTGGCGAGTTCGAGATCGACCAGTTCCTGATGGGTGATCTCCCACGCGTGTCGGTTCCGGGGCGATGCGATCACACGTGATCCGGCAGATCGGTGAGGTCGAGCAGTCCCACCTTGAGCCCGCGCACGATCGCCTCCGTGCGCGAGCCAACATCTAGCTTCTGGAAGATGTGGATCAGGTGGACCTGAACGGTGCGAGCGGAGATCGACAGGCGATTCGCGATCCCCCGGTTGGTCAGGCCTCCGGCGGCCAGGCGCAACACCTCGATCTCGCGCGGTGTCAGACCGGGATCGAGCGGCCGTTCCTCGATCCTCCCCGCCGCGCGGCGGGCTGCGACCGCGGTGAGCGCCGGGTCGATCACCGACTCGCCGTCGCGTACCGCCCGCACCGCCTCGATCAGTGCCGGACCGCGAATGCTCTTGAGAATATACCCGGCCACCCCTTCATCGAGGAGGGCATGAACGTACGCGGGGTCGTCGTACGCACTGAGGGCGAGGATCGCGACGCGGGGCATCGTCCGCTTGATCTCTCGGGTCGCGGCGATCCCGTTTGCCCCGGGGAGGGCCACGTCCATCAGGATCACGTCCGGCCGCATGCGCGATGCGACGGCGATCGCTTCGCCGCCATCGCCCGCCTCGCCGATGACCTGGATATCGGGCGCGAGGTCGAGCAGATCGCGCGTCCCTCGACGGACCATCTCATGATCGTCCACGAGAAGCACACGAATCATCGTCGGGTGAGGGTCGACTGACGTCTTCGAGGTGCTGTCAAGGCTCATCGCTCTGGTCCCTCACCGGAATGGACAGGACGCAGACATGCGGGTACCATCGCGTCATCCAGCTCGCGAGTGGAGGGCACGTGGCTAGCCAAGCTTTGCACCGGCGGTTGTCTCGACGATCTCTTCTCAAGTGGTCGGCGCTGGGAGCGTTCGCGGTCGCGGCGTCTGGTTGTCAGGTCATTCCCGGGCTCGCGCCCAAGGCCAAGCTGAACGTATGGACGGACGCCACGTTCGCGCCGGGGTCGGACGACTATCAGACTCAGGAGATCGAGGCGTGGGCGAAGAATCGGGGGCACGAGGTCGAGGTTACCCGGGAGGGGGGGGGCAACGTGCAGACGAAGCTTCAAGCCGCTCTCGAGTCCAAGCAACTCCCTGACATTTCCCAAGTCGATAGTGGACGTTATACCCGATTTCATCCGACGAAGAGTCTGACCGATGTCTCCGACCTCTTCGGCGAGATCGGAAAGCAGTGGGGAGGGTGGTACCAGATTTCACAGCAGGTCGTCACCAAAGACGGCAAGCAGTATGCGCTCCCCTACTCCATCGATAGTTCGCTGCTGCTCTACTGGAACGACGTGCTTCGTGAGGGTGGCGTACGGGAGTTTCCGACCGAATCCTGGCGAGCGATGGTCGACACGATGAAGCGGCTGATGAAGCCGCCCGATCTGTACGGCATTGGATTTCAGTTCAACAAGGCTGGAACTGACTCAGAGAACACTTTTGGCGTATGGGCGCTCGCGCACGGGGCGTCGCTCCAGAAACAAGATAGTCGAACGCTCAGCATCAAGACGCCCGAAATGAAGTCCTTTCTCGAGGAGCTGAAGTGGTCCTGGGACCAAGGAGTCTATCCGCCCGGCACAACTGGATGGGATAACGCAGGGAATAACACGGCGCTGCAGGATAAGAAAGCGATTGTGATTCACAACCCGGCTAGTCCGCTCGTCTGGTTCCGCAACAATAAGCCAGATTCGCTGCAACACATCGGCGTCTCCGCATCTCCAAAAGGCAAGGACGGTAAGTCGTACAATATCGCCTACCTGCGCGATGGATTCGCAGTGATGGCGACAGGCAACGACGCTGGCATCGCGGCCAGCCGCGATCTTCTCAAGCATCTGTATTCCAAGGACGTGTACAGAAAGTGGATCGAGATCGCGTTTCCTGCCCCCGCGCTCAACGGATTGGAGGATATGGAGATCTGGAAGAACCCACAGCGGAAGGGGTTCCTGGATGCGGCGAAGGGAGGCGTTCGCGACGGCTATCCCGGCGAGCAGACCCCGGCCTACGCCGAACTCCAGACCAGGACGCCGTGGCTGACGATGGCCACACGGATGATCGTGGACAAGTGGACGCCTGATCAGGCGATGGATGAACTGGACAAGATTGCGGTAGATGTCTACTCCAAGCACTTCAAATAGGAGAGACGATCGACCGACTGATTTGTTTCGATGAGTTCACGTCCTGCGGCCCGCGTTGCGGCGCGGCCTCGTCTTGGTGGGTTTCGCGGACACGAGCGCATTCTAGGCTACGCGATGATCGTCCCGGCGTTCTTCTTCGTCCTTGGCCTGATCGTCTACCCGGCGGCCTGGGGCATCTACTTCGCGTTCACCGATAAGGTCGTCGGACGGCCGGAGGAGTTCGTCGGAATCAAGAACTTCCTCTGGGTGCTGGGCTGGCCCGATTTCGGGCTCATGATCGTCAACACACTCGTTCTCACCGTCGCCGGCGTTTTCATCAAAGCGATCGTGGGCATGACGATGGCGCTTGCGCTCAATGAGGAATTCCCGCTTCGGACAATTGTGCGCGGAATCATGTTTCTTCCGTGGACAGTGCCCAGTTTCGTTGCCGGCCTGATCTGGAAATGGCTGTTCGATGATCAGAATGGTCTGTTCAACTGGGGACTTGCCGCCCTCGGATTGATCAGCCAGCCGATCCCATGGCTCGGAATGGCCGCCACGGCGATGCCGGCAGTCATCATCGTCGTGGTCTGGAAGGGTTTTCCGTTCTTCGGGATAGCCTATCTGGCTGGGCTTCAGGCGATCCCGAGCGAACAATACGAGGCGGCGCAAGTCGATGGAGCTAACGCACTTCAGCGATTCCGTTACATCACAATCCCTGGCCTCCAGCACGTGATTCTGATCACGGTGATGCTATCCACAATCTGGACCGCTAACACTTTTGACCTCGTCTACCTCATGACCGGTGGCGGACCGTCGAATGCCACAGAGGTGTTCACGCTGCTGACTTTTCAACTCGGAATTCAGAACGGCAGGATCGGCGATGCAGCCACCATACCTCTGATGTTCCTGCCATTCTTCGCCGGACTGATCGTCATTCTCACCCGATACATGATGTCACGGGAAGAGGCGTAATAAGATGGCGAGCGCAGCCGCGACAGTTGGTCAGCGCGCCGCGTCAATGCGACGTGGTAAGGTGATTAAGAAACTTGTCGTATACGCCACCGTGCTATTCTATTTATTCGTAGTACTGCTACCGCTTTACTGGATGTTTCGATCGTCGATTTCCGAAAACGCCGAGATGTACGGTGTGGCCATCCAGTTCTTTCCTTCGAAATTTACTCTGGCGCAGTTCGATGCGGCGATCAATAAGTGGAAGTTCGGGCAATTCCTAGTTAATACCATCACAGTGGCACTCATAACAATGATCATGACAACTGTGATGGCATCACTGGCAGCGTACAGTCTCGTGCGTATCCGCTATCCTGGTAGAGGAGTTCTTGCGCGATCGATTCTTTTCGTCTACCTCATCCCGGGAGGCCTGCTGTTCATCCCGATCTTCATTCTGATGCAGAGAATCGGATTGCTGAACTCCCTGCTGGCGATGATCGTCACCTATCAGACGTTCGCGATCCCTTTCTGTACGTGGATGCTCATTGGCTATTTCAAGGGGATTCCGGCGGAACTCGAGGAAGCGGCTCTTATTGACGGCTGTACCCGCATCGGGGCCCTGCGCCGAGTGATGCTGCCTCTCGCAGCGCCCGGCCTCGTCGCGGCGGCGATCTTCACGTTCACCTTGGCCTGGAATGAGTTCCTGTATGCACTGGTGCTCTGCAGCTCGAACGCTTGCCGCACCCTTCCGATCGGCTTGGCCGGTCTTGTGCGCGGCGACATCTACTTGTGGGGCCCGATGATGGCAGGATCTGTGCTTGCTGCGATCCCAGTGATGCTCCTGTACATTCTGGCCCAGCGATTCGTCGTTGCAGGTCTGGCTGCCGGTGCGGTCAAGGGGTGAGATAATCGGCGCGGCGAGGTAACTCGGCGCGCCTAATGCCAGCAGAACATCTGCGGCGCGACAGAGAACTGCCGGGGGTACCTCGCGGTGCCGCCGGGCAGTTCTACCTCTCGCCGCTTATCTCGCGCCGCACGTCGCCGAGGAACCGACTGGCCGATGCGTACTCCGCGCCGGTATACAGGGATTCCAGTCGGGCGATCTCCTGGGTGAGTGACGGGTTCTTCCGCCGCTGGATGAAGTCCCAGACGATCGCGAGAGCGCCGCGTTTGATGCCCTCGTCTGGGTCCTCGAGTTCCTCGGAAAGGCCGTCGAGGATCACATTGAGTCGCGCGACGCGATCGCTCGCCACCTCCCTCGACTCCTCGAGCGTTAGTTTCGGGATGAAGTCGTTCCGTTTCCCCTCGTTCCATACACGCACCCGCTCTCGCAGGTAGCCGCGCAGGAACTCATCACGGTGATCTTGCAGCCACGCATCGTGGTCCTCTCCCCTCTGCGCGAACTGCTCCTCCTGCCGATGCATCGAGATGCGGATGTTTCGATAGAAGGCGGGAAGGCCGATGTTCGCATCGATGGTATCGGCGTCGTAGAGGCACTTCCCCTCAGTGGAACTGACCGCCGAGGGCATGAGGTGTGAGTGGATGACCTCCTCCACGTGGGACCCGAACATGCTGTCGTAACCCTTTTCGTCGAGGAGGAAGCGCGCGACCTTCGCCCCGGACTTGCTGTGGACCGTCCGATGCAGGTCGAGTCGGTCGTAGATCTCCGTCAGCCGGTTCGCACGCGCCGGTGGCAGATAGTCGTTGAGCCAGAGACCGTTCTCATCGACCACCCGCTTGCCGTTACCGTCGGTGAGGATCTCGCCGTCGAAGCTCTTTGTGCAGTCGTGCAGCGTCGCCCCGAAACTGATGACGAGGTCATCCGCCGCGGTGCGTCCCCCGATGGTCCGCGCCAGCGCCCGGACCCGGGACATGTGGTCGTACGTGTAGTTCCGCCAGGAGAACCCGACCCACTCCTCGTCCCACAACTGGTAGGTGTCCCTGACCAGAGCATCCAGTTCGGCCAGCACGCGTTCGTGGTCGATGCTCACCTGCATGGTGGGTCACCTTCGAGCGGAATAGGCCGATTGTAGAATGCGTTTCGTGTTCGCACGGCTGCGGTCCCTCGTTACGGGACTCGAGCGGAGCCGTGAATCGGTATTCGGCGGGGTCGCCGCATTGTTCGACCGGCCAACCATCGACGATGGCCTCTGGGACGAACTGGAGGAACGGCTCATCGCCGGTGACGTGGGTGTCGATCTGGTCGAGGACCTCGTCGGCAGAGTGCGCGATCAGGTGCGGGCGGAAGGGATCCGCGAAGGTGTTGCGGCGCAGGGGATCCTGAAGCGGGAGATGGTCCGGGTTCTGCGACGGCGCGAGACCGAACCGCCCGTCCACGGCGGCCTGCGGGTGCGCCCGGGTCTTCTCACCGTCATCCTCGTCGTTGGCGTCAACGGCGCCGGGAAGACGACGAGCATTGCCAAACTGGCCCACTATCTGAAGGGGATGGGCCGCCGTGTGGTGATCGCGGCCGCCGATACGTTCCGCGCCGCGGCGATCGAGCAGTTGAAGCTATGGGGCGAGAGGGCGCAGGTACCTGTGATCGCTCATGCCGATGGCGCGGATCCCGGGGCGGTGGTCTTCGATGCCTGGCAGCACGCGCGTGCAGTCCAGGCGGATATCCTGCTCATCGATACGGCTGGCCGCCTGCATACCCGGTTCAACCTCATGGAAGAACTCCGCAAGGTTCGCCGGGTGCTGGAGAAGCATGACGCGGCGGCGCCGCACGAGGTGCTGCTGGTTCTCGACGCGACGATTGGCCAGAACGCCTTGGCGCAGGCGCGGGAGTTCCAGAAGATCGTGGGGGTGACCGGTCTCATTCTCGCAAAGCTCGATTCGAGCGCCCGCGGCGGTGCGATCTTCGCGATTGCCGAGGATCTCGGGCTCCCGATACGTTTCGTCGGTACCGGCGAACGGATCGAGGCGCTGGAGGTCTTCGACCCGGAGGAGTTCGTGGAGGGCCTATTCCTGAAAGCAGAGCGCGCGGCGTGACGATGGCTTCGCAACCTGCCGAGGCGGTCGGAACCGTCGTCGTGCTGCGCGAGATCCGTCGATCTGATGTGGAGCTCATGGCCTATTGGCCGCGGTTTGACGAGGCAGAGCTTCAGTGGGCGAATCTGGATCTCACGACCGCCGAGCAGCGCGATGCCTGGTACGAGCGCAATCGGAGCATCGGCCACCGGCGGAGGTTCACGATCTGGGATCACCACGGCCGGGTTATCGGTACTGTCGGCCTGCGCAACATCGACTTCCGCTACGGTGAGGGAACGCTGGGCATCATCGTCAACGCAGCGGATGTCGGCAAAGGATATGGCACCGATGCTGTCAACACGATCGTCGAATTCGCCTTCGAGCAGTTGGGGCTCCGCAAGGTCTATCTCGATGTCGCGGAGGACAATGTGCGCGCGCAGCGCAGTTACGAGAAGGTCGGCTTCGTCCGGATCGGCCAGCATCGGGGTACCGAGGGATTGACCTATGTCGACATGTCGCTGAGTCGCGAGCGCTTCCAGTCGCGCGCCGCCAGATTCTGACCGAGAGGAATCGGAGTGCCGATCGTCGATAGTCACTGCCACGTTGCCATGGGCTGGTACGAGCCGGTCGAGGCTCTTCTGCGCCAGATGGATACCAACGAGGTCGAGCGATCGATCCTCATTCAGATCCGGGGCCAGATCGATAACACCTACCAGCGGTTGTGCGTCGCTCGGCACCGTGATCGGCTGGCGTCGGTTGTTATCGTGAACCACACGGCGGCGAATGCCGTCGAGGCGCTGGAGCGGGAGGCAAGCCTCGGGGCGGTGGGTGTGCGCCTGCCGCCGGACGCGCGCTCGCCAGGCGAGGACCCGCTGGCGATCTGGCGGGCGGCGCAGAGCCTGGGCATCGCCGTGAGCAGTGGTGGCGCCGCGGAGGCGTTCGCCTCGGCGGCTTTCGCCTCTCTCGTCGGCGAGTTGCCGGACCTGAGGATCGTCATCGAGCATCTGGGTGGAACGAATCACCCGGAAGGGGACCCGGGTGCGCGCCTCCGCCGGCGTGTGATGGGTCTGGCTCAGTTTCCTAACGTCTACATGAAGTTCCACGGCCTCGGCGAGTTCGCGCAGCGTGCAATGCCGGTACAGGAACTTTTCCCGTTCCGAAGGCCACTTCCCCGCACGCTTCAGATCGCCTTCGATGCCTTCGGACCGGCACGGATGATGTGGGGCAGCGACTTCCCGCCAGTCTCGGGTCGCGAGGGATACCGCAACGCGCTCCGGCTGCCCATGGAGGAACTGACCGACCTCAGCGATGACGAGCGCGCGCTTGCCTTCGGTGGCGTGGCGCTGACGGTCTTCCCCATATAGAACGTCTGTGCTAATATGACCCTCGCGCGATGCACGAGGACGTGCGTCGAGGCTTTGCCGGATCGAACGGAGAGAGGGAACATGAGCGATAGCGAGAAGCGACGCGCGTTGGACGCGGCACTCGGGCAGATCGATCGCGCCCACGGCAAGGGCTCGATCATGCGCCTTGGTGACGCGACGCGATTGGCCGTGGAGGCGATCCCGACCGGTTCGATCGCGCTCGATCTCGCTCTCGGCATCGGGGGTGTTCCCCGGGGACGCATCTGTGAGATCTTCGGACCGGAGTCGTCCGGGAAGACGACACTAGTGCAGCACATCATCGCCGAAGCGCAGCGGACCGGTGGCGTGGCGGCCTTCATCGACGCGGAGCACGCGCTCGACCCCGAATACGCCGCCCGCTGCGGCGTCGATACGGAAAACCTCTACGTCAGCCAACCTGATACGGGTGAGCAGGCTCTCGAGATTGCCGAGGCACTGGTGCGGTCAGGCGCGGTCGATATCGTGGCGATCGACTCAGTCGCGGCGCTCGTTCCACGTGCGGAGATCGAGGGCGAGATGGGCGACAGCCACGTCGGTCTCCAGGCGCGATTGATGAGTCAGGCGCTCCGCAAACTGACCGGCGCGATCAACCGCTCGAAAACATGCGTCATCTTCACGAACCAGTTGCGCGAGAAGATCGGTGTCATGTTCGGCAACCCGGAAACGACTCCCGGGGGGCGCGCGTTGAAGTTCTATGCCAGCCTCCGCCTCGACATCCGTCGCGTCGAGACGATCAAGCAGGGGACGGATGCGATTGGCATTCGCGCGAAGGTCAAGGTTGTCAAGAACAAGGTCGCGCCACCGTTCCGGGTGGCCGAGTTCGACATCCTGTACAACGAGGGCATCTCCAAAGAAGGTGGCCTTCTCGACGTCGGGATCGAATCGGCGATCGTTCGCAAGTCCGGTGCGTTCTTCAGTTACGGCGATATCCGATTAGGCCAGGGCCGCGAGAACGCGCGCGAGTTCCTGCGCGCGAACCAGACGATCCGCGATGAGATCGAAGCGCAGATCCGCGCCGCGGCACGTTCGATGCCGGCTCGCACCGAGGCGGTCGGCGCCGAGGCCTGATACGGAAAACCCGCCCGAGCGAGAATGCTGGGACGCGGCGCTTCGATTTCTGGCGTCGCGCCCTCGATCGCTGCGCGAACTGCGACTCAAGCTCGGCCCACGGTTCGGCGAGCCGGTGACCGAGTCGATCATCGAACGTCTCGCCGGTATGGGACTGGCGGACGATGCCGCGTTCGCTCGCTACTGGTTGGAGAACCGCGAGCGTCACCGTCCCCGCGGTGCGCGTGCGCTTCGCAGCGAACTGGGCGCGAAGGGGATCGATCGCGGAGCGGTCGAAGATGCCATCGCCACCGCCCACGATGAGTTTGCGGCTGCTCGCACTGCCGCGCAGGCCCGGGCACGGCGCATTCTGAAGGCCGACGCGCGAGAACTCGCCCGACGCCTTCACGAGCACCTTCAGCGACGAGGGTTCGATTGGGAGGCGGCCGAGGCAGCCGTGCGCGAGGTTCTGAACGAGCGTTCAGCTGGTGACTTCGGCGCCTGAGGCTTGCAGCGGGCCTGCGCTATAGTTGCGTTCCGTCGCGGCAGGCGCCACGACAATGGTGAGTCTTACGTGGGCGGCTGAAGGAGTCGCTCTTTCCAGTCGGCGATCGACCCGGAAAGGGCTCCGTGCGCCTGCGCTCGAAGGGGCTGCGATGGATCTCCCGATTGCCATTCTGGCCATTCTGGTGGGAGCGGCAGTGGCCGCTGGTGCGGCATTTTCGGTCGCACGGCGTCAGATCAGGGCGCGCGAGGCAGTCGATCTGGCGGCGCAGCGACAGGAGGCTGATCGGATCACGCAGGGTGCCGAGGCGCGTAAGCGCGAGTTGCTGCTCGAGGCCCAGGCCGAGGCGCTACGCGCGCGCACCGAGGCGGAACAGGAACTTCGTCAGCGTCGGAACGAGATTCAGCAGAACGAGCGCCGCGTTCAACAAAAGGAGGAGGCGCTCGATCGCCGCATCGATCAGACCGAGAATCGCGAGCGCCGCCTGGCCGAACGTGAGCAGGAGGTCGACCGCGCGCGCGAGGCGACGCTCGGCCTCAAGACCGAGGCGCAGAAGGCACTCGAACGGGTCGCGGGCATGACCGCGGCCGAGGCGAAAGGTGTCCTTCTCGAGGAGATCGAGGCCGAAGTTCGCCAAGAGGCGAACAAGCGTGTGCGGGAGATCGAGGCCGAAGCGAAGGAGGAGGGCGAGAAGAGAGCCCGAAACATCGTCGCTCTGGCGATCCAGCGGTGGGCCGGCGAGCAAGTTGCCGAACACGTCGTGTCGGTCGTCCACCTCCCAAGTGATGAGATGAAGGGGCGGATCATCGGTCGGGAAGGGCGCAACATCCGCGCGCTCGAGGCCGCAACCGGTGTGGACCTCATCATCGACGATACACCCGACGCGGTTACCCTCTCCGGGTTCGATCCAGTGCGCCGCGAGATCGCCCGGGTCGCGCTGAGCAAGCTGGTCGCCGACGGGCGCATCCACCCTGCCCGGATCGAGGAGGTCGTCGCCCGCGCGAAGCAGGAGATCGATCAGCAGATGCGGGAGGAGGGCGAGCAGGCTGCGATCCGTGCGGGTGTCACGGGGCTGCATCCCGAGGTCGTGCGCCTGATGGGGCGCCTCAAGTTCCGCACGTCCTACGGGCAGAATGTCCTCAATCACTCCGTCGAGGTGGCGCATCTGGCGGCGATGATCGCGACCGAGATCGGTGCAGATGTCACGGTCGCGCGCACCGCCGGGTTCCTCCATGACATCGGGAAAGCGATGGACCACGAGGTGGAGGGGCCGCATGCGCTCATCGGTGCCGACGTCCTGAAGCGCTTCGGCACGAAGTCGGCTCGGGTGATCCACGCCGTCGCCGCTCACCACAACGAGGAAGAGCTGCAGTCGATCGACCCGATCATCATCTCCGCTGCCGACGCGATCTCGGGCGCGCGACCGGGCGCGCGGCGCGAGACCGTGGAGAGCTATATCCGGCGTCTGGAGGCCCTGGAGAGCGTGGCAAGCAGTTTCCCCGGCGTCGAGCGATCGTTCGCGATCCAGGCGGGCCGGGAGGTGCGGATCATCGCGATTCCCGAGCAGGTGGACGACCTGGGCTCCGTGCGACTGGCGCGCGACATCGCGAAGAAGATCGAGGAGACCCTCGAGTACCCTGGCCAGATCAAGGTGACGATCATCCGGGAGACGCGGGCGGTCGACTACGCCCGTTAGGGCGTGTCGATCCAGTCGAATCGCGAACAGTCGAGGCAGTAGCCGGCCGGACACGCGCGTGCCGGCTCGTGTGACATGGCAATGCCCGTATCGGCGAGCAAGGCCGCGACTAGCCCGAGCGGAAGGCCGACGACGTTGCAGCGGCAACCCTCCCAACCCTTCACGGGCCGAACGCGTTCGTTCTGGATCGCGTAGCCCCCGGCCTTATCGCGCGGGTCGCCCGAGTCGACGTAGTCCTGGATTCGCGTTGCGCTGAGCGGCGCGAGTGCGACCGTGGTCGTGATCGCCCCGCTCCGCAGTCGAGCCTCCCTCCCCACCGCGACCGCCGTCGTGACGCGGTGGGAGCGGCCGCACAGTTCTCCGAGGAACTGGCGGGCATCGGCGTCGCTCTCGGGTTTTGCCCACGACCGATAGCGTAACCAGACCACAGTGTCGGCGCTCAGCACGACTTCGTCTGCGCTCGCGTGGCAAGCTCGAACCTTGGCACCCGCCAGACGGACGGCGGTTGCCGGTGGTGCCTCGCCCGGGAGAGGCGTCTCATCGACATTGGTGGGCGCCACACGAAACGGGAGCCCCAGGAGGTCCAGAAGGTCGCGCCGCCGCGGTGAGGCCGAGGCGAGAACCAGAGAACCTGTTGTCGGGCTCAGCGGCATGTGTCGAGGTCTGAGCGTAGGTCGCGGAACGGAAAAACGCCCGACCGTGGGTGGCTGGTCCGACGGTCGGGCGTTCGGGGTGGGTCGTCGAGCGGGATCAGTTGCTCAGCGGACTCCTGGCGAGGGGATGTGGCGGATCATGCATGGTCCAGTTCGACCCACTTCAGGATTTCCGACTGGAAGGCGATCAGTTGACCGGCAAGGTCGCGACACTCGGCCTCGAGGGCCTGAATGTGGCGATCCTTCTCGTGCAGCATTGTGACCAGTGCCTCACGGTCGATCGTCGCCTCGGCTCTTACCGGAGCCCGCGCAAGGGTCCGGGGTGTGGGTCGGGCCATCGCGGTTGTTCCTGTGGAGCTCATCCGCGCCTCCAGCGAAGGTAGCCGATTCTAGAAATGGGGTCCGTAAACCGATCGTAAGAGTGGACCGCCATAGCAGGAGCCATCGGCCGACGATCGTGAGCGTTCTGTCAACCGCGTGTTATTCTGAAAGCCCCTCGGCGGGTCGGGAGGGTGATGGGCCGCATCGGCTACCTCGGGTGCCTGGTTGTACTGGGTGTCATTCTGGTTGGGGTCGGCTGCCTTGCCGTGTTCAGCGCTGCCGGCGCGATTGACGCGCAGCCGGGCGCTCGTCCGCAATCGCTGACCGCTACTCCAACTCCCCGCGCGTCCGGCACGCCGCTCCCCGCGACTCCCGCCCCGGCCGGGGCCGCACCCAAGCCGACGGCGGTCGGAACGCTGCCACCGCTCGCGATGCCCGCGGGGCCCGAAACGGATGTGTCGCGACGGCTCGATGCCGTGGCGTCCGGCGGCGGTCTCAAACTGACGGCACTGGGCGCCTCGAAGAAGTTACAGGACAACCGGGCGATCATCGCGATCTACGTTCGGCTCGAGAACGAGGGATCGGTCGCCATCCGTGTCGACCCCAAGAACTTCCGGATGACAGACGGTGGGGGAGGGACGCATCAGATCTCCCCCACGGTGGAGCAGATGTTCCCACCCGCAGAACTAAGTCCTCGCGCATCTCCCGGTGAGCCGGGGAAACTGGCCGAGGGTATCCTGACCTTCGATTTGCCCAGAGCGGCTCGTGGGCTCATGCTGGTCTACGAGACATCGGCGTCGACGCGTCTGACTCTCCCGCTCCCCCCGGAGTTCGGCTAGTGGTGGAGGATGCCGGTCGCGGCGAGGAGGGTTCGGTCGAGGTCAGCCCGGCGCTGACACAGGATCACGACGTTTCAGCGCGAGACCCCGCCGTGATCTTGAACATCCCGTCGCGACATAACGCGACGCTGCACGCGCTCGTCGATCTCGTCAATGCCGATATCGGTCTGCACGCTCTCTGGCGTTGCGCCAACGTCAACGCGGTCGATCGGCTCGGCATGAGCGATCACGGCCCCGTGCACGTACGCATCGTCGCCAATATCGCCCTGCGGCTCTTCCGCATGCTGACCGGCGCGCAGTACGAGGCAGGAGTGGTGCGTAACCACGGCCTGAGCGCGGCCGATGGTGAGGTCGTCGTCGTGCTGGCGTCGCTTCTCCACGATGTGGGTATGGCCGTGCATCGCGACGATCACGAGCGATTCAGCCTGATCCTGGCCGAGCCGAAGGCCCGCCATTTGCTGGCGGGTCTCTACGCCGAACCTGATCTCACCGTCCTGGTGAGTGAGGTCCTCCACGCCATCATCGCGCATCGATCCGATGGACATCCGCTGACTCTTGAGGCGGGCGTGGTGCGTGTGGCTGATGCGCTCGATATGGCGAAGGGGCGCTCGCGCATCCCGTTTGAGGCAGGCCAGGTGAACATCCATTCGGTGTCCGCCGCGGCGATCGATCGGGTGGCGATCGAAAGGGGCGATCGCAAGCCTGTGCGCATCTCAATCGAGATGTCGAACTCCGCGGGCATCTTCCAACTGGATGAACTGTTGAAAGAGAAGCTCCGTGGGTCCGGGATCGAGGAGGCTATCGAGGTCACCGCCCAGTTGAGCGGCGAGTCCGAGCGCTCGCTTGTCCAGGTGTTCCGGATCTAGCCGGGCGTGAGGGAGCGCGTGAGATGCGGGACTACGCGGCGATCGCGGTCTCGTGCGCCGTCCGCGGCGCCTGCACGCCCTGATCGTCGCTCGCCTCGTACGCCTCGTTTCCACACCGTTGGCATACAAACCGATCGCTGGGCTGAAGGCCAGACCCCCAGAGATGGCGGTCGTATCGCCAGTCATGACCCTGAACCCAGCAGATCGCCCTGCGTACCACCGCACATGTACCCCGCTCGAGACTCGGGGCCCAGTATTCTCCACCGCAACGTGAGAGACCCGTTAGAGCGTCGATGGAGGAAAGAGTGGCGATGGAGTTGACGGGCCGGCCGCGTGAGAGTTCGCCGCCCCGTGAAACCCGCCGGTGCGATAAGTGTGGGGCGATCGCGGAGTGCACCCTGTTCCCGACGTCGCGTGGTCCCAACACCGGGGCGCTCTGCATCGCCTGCGTCGTCGGCGGCCTGCGTGGATGGAACGCGGCGAGTACCTGAGGATTCGTTCTCGCACCGTCGAACGCTAGGGGAACCGGTGATGTCGCGGGGTCCCATTCGCGCCCTTGCGCTGGGGCTCGTGCTGATCCTAGGAGCGGCGGGATGCACGAGCCCGCCGATCGCGAGTCGGTCGCCATCGATGCCCGATCACCGTGCCGTCGGAAGCGAGGGTGACTCGCGACCGTCGCCCGCCGCGACAGCGATCGCAACTGTCCTCACCATCGGAATGGTTCAGGGATCGGGCCATCGCTCGCCGCTGGAGGGTCAGTACGTTCGGTTGCCGGGGGTGATCGTCACCGGTCTCCGCTTTGATGGATTCTTCGCTCAGGATCGGGTGGGCGATGGCGATCGTGCCACGTCGGATGGAGTCTTCGTCTACCTGAACCGGCGGCCCGACGAGAGCGGCATACGTCGCGATCTGGTCACGGTTCGGGTGGGCGACGTCGTCGACGTCGAGGGGACCGTTACCGAGTTCCGACCCCGCGAGAGGGATGGTGATCTGTCGGTTACCCAGATCGTAGCGCCCCGCCTGACCGTGCGCACGAGGGGCAATGCCCCTCCCGATCCTGTTCTGATCGGATCGGGAGGGCGCTCGCCGCCCTCACGCCACGTGGACGACGATGCGACCGACGCGGAGCTCGATGGCCAGTATCAGCCGGACGATGATGCGATCGACATCTTCGAGAGCGTCGAGGGCATGCGCGTCCGGCTGCTGACGCTGCTCGTGGTAGGACCGAGGACGGAGGCGGGCGAGATCGTCGTGATCGCCGAGGGCCTCACGCGCACCGATGGGCGCAATAGCGTCGGCGGTGGGGTAATCGAGTTACCGGGCCGCGTCAATCCCGATCGCATCGTGCTGGACGAGGTTGGCGCCCGCATTCGCGGTCAGATCTTTCCGGACGCGAATGTCGGGGACGTGCTGAAGGATATCTACGGCGTCCTCGATTATCGATTCGGCACGTATCGCGTTCTGCCTGAGGACCGCATCGATCGAACCTATGTCCGCCGCCGCCCGCCGACAATCCACACGGCTCCCGAACGTGCGTTCAGTCTCGCCACGTTGAACGTCGAGAACCTGCATTTGGGATCTGACCCGGCGCGCGTGAAGGCTCTGGCCACCCTGCTCGGCGTCACGTTGTCCAGTCCTGATGTGATCGTCCTGCAGGAAGTACAGGACGATTCGGGGCCGACGGACGATGGCGTCGTGGCCGCGACTCGGACGCTGAATCTGCTCACGAGGGCGATCGGCGCGGCGGGGGGCGCGCGATATGTCGCGTCGGACGTGCCTCCCGAGGACAAGACCGATGGGGGTTTGCCCGGCGCGAATATCCGCACTGCACTTCTCTATCGCCCGGATCGCGAGGTGAGACTCCGCGACGCGCCGAGCCGCCTGGGTGCGCACGATCCCGCCTTCATGGGCGCGAGAAAGCCGCTCATTGGAGCCTTTCGCTTTCGAGATACCAACGTGACGGTGGTGGGGCTTCACCTGAGTTCACGGATTGGCGACGCGCCGTTGTTCGGTCGCCTGCAACCGGCCTTGCGCCACACGGAAGGCGCGCGCACCCGACAGGCAGATGCGGTCGGGCGGTTCGTGCGGGAGACGTGTCGCGGCGATCCCGCGTGCCCGCTGATCGTCGCAGGGGATGTCAACGACGGGTCGACCTCTGCCGCGTTTGCGCCTTTTTGGGGTGCGGGTCTGGTATCGCTGGGAACTCGACTGAAGTCAGAGGAGCGGTACAGCTACGTGTTTCAAGGGAACGCCATCGACCTGGACCAGATGTGGGTTCCGGCCGGGCTCGCTCCGTTCGCTACCTACCAGATCGCCCACGTGAATGCGGATTTCGCGAACCGTCCCACGGATCACGATCCGCAGCTTGCGTGGTTCCGGCTCGGACCCGGACGGGCACAAGGGAATTGACGCAACCTTTCAGAACTGCAGTTCTGGTTACTGTATGATCCGCGGCGGTGGAGCGATCGCGCGGCACGGCACGGTCGGGGCACCGCATACGCGAGGAAGAGAGCTTCTGGAGCATCAAGGCGCTTCCCGAGGAAGAACGTCCCCGCGAGCGAATTCTGGCCGCGCGCGACGACACGGCGATGACCGATGCCGAATTGCTCGCGATTCTCCTGCGGACGGGAGTGCGAGGCCTCTCGACAATCGACCTGGCGCGCGAGTTGCTCAATCGCTTCGACGGACTGCGCGGCCTCGCGCACGCCAGCGCGGATGAACTGTGCGCGATTCACGGGCTCGGCCCTGCCAAGGCGGCGCAGGTGCGCGCGGCGCTCTGGCTCGGCCGTCGGCTTGGCCACCTCACCGCCGAGGACACCTTTGCGGCCGATAATCCCGGGATCGTCGCGCGCATGCTGGAGCGGGAGATCGCCGACGCACCGCGCGAGGAGATGCACGTCATCTGGGTCGACGCCAAGAACCGCCTGGTGGGGCGGCGGCGGGTGTATGAGGGCACGGTTTCGGGTCTGACCGTGAAGGTGGGCGAGCTCTTTCGTGATGCGATCCGGGCTACTGCAGTGGGGGTCGTGCTCGTGCATAACCATCCCTCCGGCGACCCTGAACCTTCATCTGAAGACGTGGCTCTCACCCGGGAGGTGTCCCGCGCCGCGGAACTCCTCGACCTGAAGGTCATCGATCACATCATTCTGGGGCGTGGCGATCGCGCCCAGGGGCCGCGCTTCGTCAGCATGAGGGCGCGCGGCTTCCTGTAATCCGCACTCCTCATAACGTCGTGTAACCACTTCCTCATCGGCCTCTTACAGGCTCTCTCGTAGAGTCGCCGCGACTATGGGGTCCTGCCTCCACCTGTTCGAGGGCCATCTGTGCACGAGATGAAGGCGATCTGGACGTCGATACGAGGGACCGTCGGCGTGGTAGCTCAGGTCTTCACACTCGGAGCGGTTGCCCTCGTTCTGTGTCTGGTCGCGCTCAACCTCTTCCTTCAGCGGGCGCCATCGGCCTCCGATGCCCCGCCTAGCCGACCACTGGTCGCAGTGGTGCCCACGGTTATTGCCGAGGCAACACGTCGGAGCGCGATCGAGAGCGAGAATGACCGCGCGACGCCCACGCAGCTGCCGCTCGCCGTGCTGTACCAGCCGCCGGGCCTGTTCGCGCCGACGCCGGCTGAACCGCGTCCGTCGGCGGAGGTTCCGCTTCCCCCGCTAGCCGCGGCACCCACGGTCACTCCGGTTCCAGCCGCGCCGGCATCGTCCACGCCTCGGCCTGCGGCCGCATCGGCCACGGCCACACCCCGGCCGCCTGCGACCGCGACGGCGCGGCCCGCCACCGTGGCGACCCGCTCGCCAACCGCGATTGCGAGCCGTGCCCGCGTGTTGCCCGGTGCCGATACCCTACCTGTGCGCGTGCGATCGGCGCCCAGCGTGAGTGCGCCGATTGTGGGCCGCGTTCCTCTCGGCACGATCGTCGACATCCTCGAGTCAGTGAAGGGCGAGGAGGTCGAGTCCGGCAACTCCACCTGGCTGCGCATCCGATGGAACTCCATCTCGGGGTTCGTCTATTCTCCCCTCGTTGGCTGACGGGGTAGCACCCAGGCTCATTTCCGGCGCGCTTGTTGACCCAACCAACGAGCAAGCGGCGCGAGAGATTCTGAGCAGCGAGGGCTGTGCTCCATTCGCCTGGGGGGATGCGGCTGATGCGCGGCACACGGATCACGCACACCCGTACCACAAGATCCTCCTGTGCCTGGAGGGCTCTGCGCGCGTCGTCTTCGCGGAAGCGAATGACGAATGCGACTTCCGCGCCGGGGATCGCCTTGAGATCCCCGCGGGCATCTGTCACCGCGTCGAGATCGGGCCGACCGGAATAACGTGTCTCGAGGGGCATCGCAGCCGATCCCTGGCGCCCTGACGATCGCGTCGCGGACCGGACCTATGCGCCTGACCTATCGGGCCTGGGACGGCGCGGGCCCGCCGATCCTGATGCTGCACGGTCTTAGTTCCAGCGCGACGACGTGGGACCAGGTCGCGCGGCATCTTGCGCCACGACACCGCGTGGTGGCGCTCAATCAGCGCGGCCACGGCGGTAGTGAGGTTCCCGAAGACGGCTATGACTTTTCAACGATCGTCGATGATGCCCGGGAGATCTGCGCCAGGCTACAGATCGATCGAGCGCTCGTGGTAGGCCAGTCCTGGGGAGGCAACGTCGCCGTCGCGTTCGGTGCCTCGGCCGATTCGGGCGCGGTGCGCGGTCTGGTGCTGGTCGATGGCGGGTTCCTGGAGCCATCGAGGGGCATGACCTGGGAGGAGGCTCAGGAGCGCCTTCGACCGCCGAACATCGACATGCCCTTGGATCAGTTTCGCGAGCGCCTGCGCGAGCGCCTCGGGAGCCTGTGGACGGAGGAGTGGGAGGAGGCGACTCTCGCCAACTTCCGGGTTGATGGCGAGGGAATCGTGCGGCGGCATCTGCCAATCGAGACGCATATGAAGATCGTCTATCACCTGTATCGCCATCGACCGAGTGCGGAGTACGCGATGGTTCGGGCGCCGATGACGTTTGTCGTGGCGATCCCACCCGGCGCGGATCGGGGTGCCCCGCGCCTTGCGACGGCCCGAGAGGTGATCGCCGCGGCGGAAAGGGCCGATCCTCGCGCGGTCAGCGCACACTGGCTTGAGAACACGGTCCACGATGTCCAGCTTCAGCGGCCGGAGCTACTCGCCGAGATCATCCTTCGAGCGGCGCAAGAGGGAGAGGGCGAAGGTCGCGCCTGAGTCCAGGACTATCACCTTGCCATCGCGTTCGATCGTCACCGTACCGGCACCGAACACGCGGCCGACATCCGCGGTCGGCTCGAGGAGAACCGAGGTCTGCTCGTCGATCCCCAGGATGGTGACCGACGGGTCGAGCGACGCGCGCAGCGCTGCGAACCGTTGCGCGCCGAGAAAGCAGCGCGTGAAATCCGCATCGCGGCTACCCTCGGTGTTGTTCCAGTGAGGCACAATGGCCAGAGACATATCGATCCGGGCGAGGATGTCCAGCCCGTCAATCCAGTGCGGATCGTGCCCAGCCTTGAAGATCTCGTAGACGGGTATGGTCCACCGTGAGAGCGCCAGGCTGGCCGCGCTGGCGGTGACGAGCGCCGCCCCCGCCTGCCAGCGGGCACACAGATACTCGAGCGCGAGCGATTCGCGCAGATGCCGGACAGCGTAGCTGGGGCTACCGGGTCCGGCGAACAGATAGTTGGCGCGCAGCAGCGCGGCAAGAGTGGCACTGTCATTCGTGCCGGTGTCGGCACGCGTCGCGTGGACCAATTCAATCGTGGGCCGATAGTTGGTCAGGCTGCGACGCAGAAACTCAGCGATACGCTCGACCACCTGTTTCGCGTTGGTCTCAAAACCTGCCGGTGTATCGAGGATGGCGATGTCGACCGGGGCACCCAGTTGTTGGAACACATACTCGTGCGCCGCTCGTCCGCTTGGCGATGTCTCACCGGAGCCGAACATGAGTAGCGGTCCGAACGTCGGCACGGAGCCAAGGTAGTGAGATGCGCGGAGTCGGTCAAGTGCGGCCGCCCGAATTAAGATGCTGTCGGTGATCGACGATATCCGGCGAACCGTGCGGTTACCCGAGGGACTGATTGCCGATGAGGATCGGTTCCTGACGCGGATCGCGACGAATCTCGGCGAACGCCCACCGCTCGATCCCGACCCGGCCGCGCTCCTGCAGACCTTCGGCGGCCCTGAGCCCCGGCCCGGGACCGACGATGCCACCTACTACCTGATGTGGGCGCAACGTCTTCTCGCCCACCCCCTCCCTTCCAATCGCCAGGTTCCAGCACCCGGCCTCCACGGGATGCTTCTGGATCGCTTGCGCCGCCCCTTGCACGCACTTATCCGCTACTACGTGGATGCGCAGGCCGCCCGTCAGGAGGAGATCGCGACGTGGCTGGTGCGAGCGGTGACCGCGCTGGCGACCGCCGAGATCGAGATCGAACGGTTGCGGGCGCGTGTGGAGAGCCTGGAGAGGGCCTCCGGTTCACCGTCGCACGACCGGACATGAGCGTTACCGAGACGACTCTCCACTGGCGGCGCCTGAAATCCGCGCTCGGCAGGGGCAGGCTCGTGCAGCTGATCTCCGATCTGTCCGCGGGTGACGCCGTCAGCGACGACGCGATCTCCTGGCAGCGCCTGCTCTCGCGAGTGGGCGTGGACGCACCCATTTACGGCAGAACCATCGTTCCGGGTCACGGGGCGCGTGCGTGGCCGCTCCATCGCCTGCGACTTGAGTCGAGCGATGTCCTCATCCTCCACTACTCGGTGTGGTCGGAAGCCGCCGCTCTAGTTGCGTCGATGCGTCGTCCGACGGTCCTGGCCTACCACAACGTGACGCCACCAGAGTTCTTTGCGCAGTTCGAGCCTGCGATGGTTGCGGAAACTTCGCGGGGCCGAGCCGCACTTCCCTCGCTGGCGGATCTCTGTCCACTGGCAATCGCACGATCGGAGTTCAGCGCCCGCGATCTGCACGCCGCGGGATTTGTCGACGTGCGAACTCTCCCGATCGTGCTTCCGGATGAGGCGATGGCCGACCGAGGTGAGAGAGTCGCGTCGCCCGCGACGCTCCTCTACGCCGGGCGCGTCGCGCCGCACAAGCGCGTGGAAGATCTCCTCGCCATCCTGGCGTACTGTCGCCGCGCCCGGACGGATGTCACCCTCGCGGTCGTCGGCGCCTTTGACGCAGCGTCCGAATACTATCGAGCGCTCCATCGTTGCGCCTTCAGACTCGGCGTCCACACCGGGGTCCGCTTTGCCGGAAAGGTCTCCCGCGCGCGATTCGTCGCGGAGTACCGGAGCGCCCGCATCTTCGTGACGATGAGCGAGCACGAAGGGTTCGGCGTGCCGCTCCTGGAGGCCTTGCGCGTCGACCTGCCGATCGTTGCCCGCGCCGCCGGGGCGATTCCCGAGATCGTCGGTGACGCGGGTATCCTCCTTGAAGGCCGGCGGCCAGACATCGCTGCCGAAATCATTCTTGAGATCCTGGCCGATAGCTCGCTGCAACAGCGGATGATCGAGCGCGGTAAGGTTCGTGCAGCCTTTTACTCCGCCGATGAGGTTCTCCCCTGCCTGGCAAGTCTCCTGACTGATGGCATCGAGGCGACCCGAAGGCGGTAGATGCCTTCACGCTCGCTGCGCCTCGTACATGCCGATCGGGTATGCGTAGGGGCGGGTCGATCGGGGCGGCCGTTCGGATTCGAGGACGATCTCGTCCAGTTGGGGCACGAACCGGCGAACGCGCAGCCAGGAGCGTCCGTATGCTCGGAGAGCCAGGGCCTCACCCTCGCGGAATAGGAAGAGGGGCCTCTGCGCGCGCTCCCAGTGCGTCAGCGCGCGTTCGATCGCGTCCGGACCGCCGGGTCGTTCGTACAGGATGAACGACGAGCGTTCGCCGATGAACTGCATTGGTGCCGAATAGCGCCATCCCGCGAGGTCGTCATCGAACAGCGCGATTGCGTCCGGTGGAAGGTCGGCGGCCATCGCGTGGATCAGCCCGGTCGCGCCCCGGTACTCCCTCAATGTGGCGAGCGGTCCCCAGCCCGCAACTGTCCACACGAGTGTGCCAATCGCCAGAATCGCCGGAATCACCGCGGCGGCGCGGCTCGGCAATGCCATCCGCCCGCGGACAGCGAGAGCGCCACGCAGGCGGGCCAGAGCAATGCCTGATCCGAGGACGATCGCCGGTACGGTCATCGTGAGCCAGCGGCGCGCCGCCCACGGATACTCCGGATGGATCCGGGGATCAACCATCACCAGAGCGAAGTCAATCGCGAGCGAGACCAGCAGGAGGCTCGTCACGGGCGTGGTCCACCGTCGCGCGAGCAGGACGAGGCCCGCCAGTCCGAGAGCGATACCCGCTGGAGTGAGGAACCAACCGAGACGCGGAAGTGCCTCCAATCGGTTGCGGATGGAGACACTCGCCTCTCGGGTCAGACCGCTCGTCTCTCCGCCAAGATCGAGCGGGCGAACGAACCAGAGCCATACGAAGGCGATCACCATCGCAGCTACGGCCGTGCGCCATCCCCAGTCCTGTCCCCCTGCGAGCCACCTCCGGTAGCCGCTCGCCTTGGTCCGCCGGAGACTGATGACGAACAGGATGGTCGCGGCCCCACCGACAGGAAGGACCCAGACCGGTAGACCGTCTCGGGCGCCGGGTATCTGGCCCGCGACGTAGAATGGTGCAACGATCAGGTTGTGGACGACCGCGTGCGCGAGGGGCCCCAGGGAACCTGCCGCGAGCCACGGCATCACCCCGGAGCGGGCCCGGACCGCGGCGGCACATCCCCACACCGCCGCCAGCGCCATGAGCGGCAGAACAGCCTCGAGCCTGGCCAATCCGCCGATCCCCAGCGTCATCCCGGCCAGAAGGGCGAGCCATCGCGAATTGCGGCGCTCGGCTAGCAGTGCACCGAGGATGCCCGTCAGTACCGTTGCCTGTGACAGCACCTCCGCGGCCGGGTATCGGCCAAACCAGATCTGAAGGGGATTGACCAGCAGAAACGCGCCAGCGGCGACTCCCGCCGCGGCTCCCGCGAGCGAGCGAGCCAGCAGTGCGAGCGCGACGATCGACCCCAGTGCGAAGAGCGGCGGTACGAAGAGTCCCGCGCCGACGCCTCCCGCGGATATCCCTCCCGCGATCGCCGCCGGCAGGAGGTGCAACCCATGTGGCGTGATGAGGCCGACGTCTGCGTCCTCCAACGCCATGTAGAACCCCTTCAGCCGATTCACGTGCGTACCGGGCGCGAGCCGCGGGCCATGCACCGCCTCGTGCGCATCGGCGGTAAGGGCGGCGATGTCTGTGTCGAACCACAGGATCGCGCCGGTACGAGTGATGTGTGTCGCGGTGGAGAGATAGACGCCCGGATCGAGTCCGCCGAGCACATATTCGTGGGGACGCAGGTACAGCGGCGCGCCCAGGAGGACGAGCCCACCGATCGCCAACGTGAAGTGCCGATCGATCCTTGCCCAGGCTCCGGTGCCGAGCCACCGCCACAGCACGATGGCAAGGCCAATGGGCACGATGAAGGTGGGGTAGGCGCCGAGTCCGCGCGGGTACAGGCCAACGTCGGCCAGAATCAGCGAGATCCACGCGGAGAGGATTAGCGCGACCACGGCGGCGAGCGCCGCCCGATCGAGACAGTCGCCGCGATGGGTCCGGGTCATTCCTCGGGGGCGTGGCTCGGTCGATCGCGCCGCTCGAGATGGAGGAGCCGCGACTCCAGGTTCCTCAGTGCCTCGGCGACCTGACGATTGATTTCGTCCTGCTGCCGCAGCGCCGGATCGACGTACCACCGTGTCGAGACCTCGTTCCACCGTCGTCGCATCCAGGTGATCAAACCGCCAGCGATCGGAACAGGTGACGCCAGCGAGCCAGGAGCGAGCGGGGAGGGCGATGGCTGGCGCGCCGACGAGGTCGCGGGCAGCACATATTCCTCTGCAAGAGCGCGCAGGATCTGCCCGATCTCGTGTAACGGTGTTCGGCGGTCGCCAGGGCTCGCCCGGAGTCGCTCCGACCAGTCGGCCCAGACTCCGCGCAGGATCGCACGCTCCTCGTCCGTCGCCGCGAGTGCGGCCAGACCACGTTCAGTGAACCGTACATCGCGCACAATCTCCGCGAGGGAACGATGGCGCAGCATGAACCTGAGGCGCCCTTCGTGATGGTTCCTGATCTTTACTGACATATCGCGATTCGCCACGGTCGACTCGTCGTGGATGCCTCGGAAGTGCGGACTCACGATGACGCGCCACCCCGCGTTTCGCGCGCGGAAACAGAGGTCTGCATCCTCGTAGTAGAGGAAGTACGCCTCATCGAAGCCGCCGATTGGTGCCACGCACGTGCGTCGCAGAGCGATGGCAGCGCCCGTGACGAAGTCGACGTCGCGGATTGTCTCTGCGCCCCGCGTCGTATCGATCCGGTCGTCGTGGAAGGGCGAGCAGTCCGGCATGCGCATCCATCCGCCGAAGTGCTGGATCGACCCGTCGCGTCGGCGGAGTAGGCAACCGACGATCCCGATCCGCTCGTTCGACCGAAATGCATCGCGGATGGCCGAAACGGCATCCGATTCCAGGCGAACGTCAGGATTGAGGACCAGGGCGACTTCCGTCTCCAGGGCCGCGAGTCCCTGATTCGCTGCGCGGGCGAAACCGCGGTTCTCCGGATTCAGGATGCACCGAACACGTCGACGAGTCGCCGCCTCTGGAATTCCGTCGGAAGACGCGTTGTCGACGATGATGATGTCCGTCAGTCGCGAATCCTGATCTTCAAGGGCGTCCAGGCAGACGCCAAGGTCGGCACCTGGGTTGTGGCTGATGATCACAGCTCCGACGCTCGGCTGCGGCTTGGCTGCGCTCGTGTCTCTCACCGCGGCGCTGCAATCGTCGCATAGGCCGTCACGGTGCGTCGGTGGCGCAACCGGATGCGACTGCCCAGTTGGCGTACCCTACGGCTGTGCCCAGAGGCGAAGACATCGACCTTCTGTATCGTCGCCTCCGAAACGATGTCTGGAATGGCGCTCGGGTCCGGGGGGCGATGTGGCCCGATATCAGCCTGCGATCGATGGCGCGGGAAGGCGGCGGGACCCTCGCGCGCGCCATAACGCGGCTGCGCCAACCGTTTCACGATCTTGCTCGCTTCTACGCCGAAGGGGCGGCTCGGGTGGCGATTGACACCGATCGCCGGATTTACGCTGACCTCGCGCACAGGATCGAGATGCTTCGGAGCGACCTCGAGCTTGTCCTCGTGGCGATCGAGACCGCTGGCGACAGGGCGCCGGCGCCCCGCGCCGTTGCGACGGTCGGCGTCCCGGGCCCGAGGCGGCGCGTTCTCTGCGTCGTTCAGCGCTACGGTCGCGGTGGCGCTGAACATCTGTGTCAGATGGTCGCCGAACGCCTGGCAACGCGCCACGATGTCACCGTTTATACGACCTGTGCGCTCAGCGATCGGACCTGGGCCAATGAGCTGCCCGCTGGCGCCGAGGTGGTTAACGGTGTCCGCGTCGTTCGGTTTCCGACCGCGCGAAGCCGCGATCCTGACGCCGCCCGGGTCGAGGTCCCGCAGGATCCGGTGGCACAACGAGATGCGGACCTTGCCTGGCTCGCCGCGCAGGGCCCGCACGCCCCGGACCTGAGGGACGCGATCCGGAGAGACGCGCCCGCATTCGATGCGAACCTGTTCTTCACCTATCTCTACGAGCCAACGGTGCTGGGGCTCCAGCAGGCGTCGGATCGCTCCATTCTGATCCCGACCGCTCACGATGAGGATGCCCTGCGCGCGGCGACCATCGTTGAGACTTTCCGAGCGGCGCACTATCTCATCTTCCTCACCAGGGCAGAGCGAGAACTGGTCGTGCGCACCGTTCAGGAGATCTCCGCGCCTCACGCGATCGCTTCAGTCGGTATGGGTGGCATTGTGACCGGAGACGGAGCTCGGTTCCGCGATCGGCACGGCCTCGGCGCGGAGACAGTCTTTCTCTATGTGGGCCGCGTGGATGCCGGCAAGGGATGTGCCGACCTCGTCCACCACTGGCGCGCGAGCGCGCTCCCCTCGTCCCGCCTGGTCCTGGTCGGTGAGAACCGCCTCGGTCTCAGCGCCAAGGACGGGATACTTCCCCTCGGGTACGTCGCGGATGATGAGCGCGCCGACGCCTACGCCGGCGCCGACGTGTTCGTCCAGCCATCGGCCCTCGAGAGCCTCTCCCTTGTCCTGCTTGAGGCGTGGCAGTACGGTCTTCCCGCGCTGGTGA